>Ga0265299_10003553_pt1 | contig 15127 bp, 12 predicted proteins | sample AusTroGonzalo_MG_4_FD_193485 | JGI IMG/M metagenome (GOLD analysis project Ga0265299, IMG submission 193485) | Bovine rumen microbial communities from tropical cattle in Woodstock, Queensland, Australia - Gonzalo_02 | ecosystem: Host-associated > Mammals > Digestive system > Stomach > Rumen ... | reverse complement strand
ACAGGAAGGTTATTGTGCGGTCAACGGGCAAGCACAAGCTGTATGCTTTATTACCCGGCAATATATCCCGTGTGTATTGTGGATTGAGGTATCGCAAGTCTTCGATAGGTATATCCAGCACGTCGGCAACCTGCTTGAGGTGCATACGTTCGCTGATTACTATCGTATCTGTCAACATTCTGTTCGTTTGAATGGTATCCGGACATATACCATGCTCGTTGGCATAGTTGAATACGTAGTTCGAAGCGATGAACAGCGGTACATACATGCGCGTCTCGTGAGGCAAGTAGGGATAGATGCTCCAGAAGTCGCGTTTGCCTCCGGCATATTGGATGGCTTTGCTCACGTTTCTTGGTCCGCAGTTATATGCAGCGATGGCCAAGTTCCAATCCCCGAAGATGTTGTACAGCGCTTGCAGAAACAGGCATGCAGCCTCGGTTGATTTGTAAACGTCATAGCGCTCATCCACCAGCGAGTTCACTTCCAGCCCGTAGCGTTTTGCTGTTGCCGGCATGAATTGCCATAAGCCTGCTGCCCCGGCACGTGAACGGGCTGTCGGCTTCAATGCAGACTCAATAACCGCTACATATTTGAGTTCGTAGGGTAAGTTATGCCTGCCGAGCGCCTCCTCGAAGATGGGGAAGAAGTGTTCCGACATACGCATGATGCGAGCCGTGTGACGCGGACTCAACTTGATGTAGCGTTGTATATAGCGCTTGGCTATGGGGTTATATGGTAGTTCTACGATGCAGGGCAATGCTTGTAGCCGCTGCTTGTAGATGCTGTCAGCCAGGGCTGTTGTATCAAGCACCCCGAAGCAACTTGACGTATCCAATCCTGCCCACATCCACTCAAACAGCCTCTGTTCTATCGAGTCAAGCGGCTCTTCGGCGGCAGGCGCTTGTGCGGCAAGACTATCGGCATACGCAGTAGCATCATCTGCGAGCGCAGTCACGCTATCCGCCACAAGCACGGGAATGCTGTCTTCTGCCCGCGTCAGCGGCATCAGCAACAACAGGATAACTATGTATATTATTTTTCTCATTTCTTTTTTTCGTCTTTTCGGGCAGTGGTTTAGAACTGTATAGCCAGATGTACTTCCCCGTTCGGATGGTGATGTATAGGGTCGATGTATAATGAGGGCTCAACTTGCATCGACAAGTCAGGACTGATGTCGAAGTCAAACAACTGTGCATCGACATAGGCATCTACCAGCGACAAGGCATACACGGCTATTGTCACCACTATCGACAAGTCACGATAACGACGGTAGGTGTTTTGCCAGTTCTCGAGCTTACTCAGGTATGTTGATTGCCCGCCCATTCGCGTTATGTTGTACCCGTCGGGCAAGATGGCGTTGTACGATTTGGTCATATCCGTCTCGTCTACTCCGTCCTCGCTATTGTAGTCGGTGTACATGTCGATATATGCCCGTTTGTACTCGTTGTAGGTGTTCTGGTTCGTCATAATAGCGTAACCGCATCCCATGAGTGCTCCATATACGATGGGTACTTTCCACCACGAGCGGTTGTACATCTGTCCCAGACCCGGGCAGATAGCTCCCAGCCATACAGCCCTCAAGGCGTTAGGTCGCCATTCAACAGCAGGCAAGGTATCTACGGGTATCTCCGATGCGTCAATCAGTTGTGAAGAGTCCTTGCGAAACGCAAAGTTATCCTGCTCATCAGCCCATATAGCATGAGGCATAACGAGTATAAGCAATAACAATATGACTCTTGTCGCTCGCACGTTTAGCGCAATTGGTCAATGATGGTGTTCAGTTCCTCTTCGTCCTTGAAGGCGATGGTTATCTTGCCGTCTGTAACTTTCACGCTATGATGCAAGCGCTGCTCCAGCCACATCTGTTGGGCCGGATAAGCCGAGCGGGCATTCTTTCTTGGTGCACGCGGTGCGGAGGCTTGTTGTTGTCCTACGCTTACCAGCTCCTCTACGCGGCGCACACTCAGCCCTTCTGCAAGTATCCTGCGGTACAGCGAGAGTTGTTGCTCCGGCGACGAACTGCCCAGTATGGCGCGGGCGTGACCCATATCCAGTTTCCGCTCCTTGATACCCATCTGCACTTCGGCGGGTAACTTCAGCAGACGAAGATAGTTGGCAACAGTAGCACGTTTCTTGCCCACACGTTCGGCCATCTGCTCTTGTGTTAACTCATAATCATCCATCAAGCGTTGGTAAGCCAGGGCAATCTCGATAGCATCCAGATTCTCGCGTTGGATGTTCTCGATCAGTGCCCACTCCATGACTTGTTCGTCTTTTGCTGTGCGCACATAAGCCGGTATATCGTATAGCCCGGCCATCTTTGCGGCACGGAAACGACGTTCGCCGGCAATGATCATATACGTACCGTCGGCGTTTTGCTTGAGCGTGATAGGCGATATGACGCCATGTTCACGGATAGAGTCCGAGAGTTCCTGCAGCGCCTCTTCGTCGAATGTGCGGCGAGGCTGGTTGGGGTTAGCTACTATATCGCTTAACGGAATCTCAGATATCCGGCTCGCTTTGCTTGTGTTGACGTGCGAGGTATCAATCAGGGCATCCAAGCCCCTGCCTAATCCTGTTGCTTTTTTCATAATCTTTTGTCTTTCAGCTTTCGACTTTTGACTTTCTACTATCTCTCCATTACTTCTTTTGCTAAAGCCCTGTAAGCAATGGCGCCTTTGGAGTTCGGCTCATAATCCAGAATGGTTTGTCCGTGACTGGGCGCTTCTGACAGACGCACATTACGCGCAATAACGGTTTGGAATACCAAATCACCGAAGTGTCTGCGCACTTCGTCAAGCACTTGATTGCTTAACCTTAGGCGGTTGTCGTACATGGTCAGTACAAAGCCCATAATATTCAATCCCGGATTCAGTTGCGACTTGATGATCTTGATTGTATTCAGCAGTTTGGCTATACCCTCCAAGGCAAAGAATTCGCATTGTACGGGAATAATGACACTGTCGGCAACAGTTAATGCATTCACCGTGATCAGTCCTAACGATGGCGAACAGTCAATAAGTATATAGTCATATTCGCTGCGAACAGGTTGCAGCACACGTTGCAACAGTCGCTCCCGGTCGGGCAGATTAAGCATCTCTATCTCTGCGCCTACCAGATCAATGTGTGAAGGTATGATATGCAGATTCTCCACTTCGGTCTCTATAATAGCCTCTTTGGCAGTTATGCCGTTCACCAGACATTCGTATATAGTAGCTTCCAGTTCGCGGATATCTATGCCCAAACCTGAGGAGGCATTGGCTTGCGGGTCGGCATCCACCAGCAGTACACGTTTGCCGTTGCGAGCCAACGCTGCCGACAGGTTGATGGCTGTGGTTGTCTTGCCCACGCCGCCTTTTTGGTTAGCTAATGCAATGATTCTATTTGCCATATTATTTTGTACTATTTCTATTCAGTAATTTGTTAAATCGCTCCACAATCTGCTCGGCGGTAAAGGCTTTGCATGCAAAGTTACGATACTTGCATCGCTCTGTTCCGTGAATCGAACACGGGCGGCAGGTTACGGGTAGCGACATGATTTGTGTGTTAGCCTTGCCCCATGCGGCAAATCCCATATAGGTGTGTGTGCCGCACCATATACTTAGTGTCGGGCAGTTGACCAAGGCAGCCAAATGCTGGTTGGCGGAATCCATGCAGAGCAGCCCGTCGATATTTCGCATCAGTTCCAACTCTCCGTCCAGAGGCAGTTGGTTGGTAACGCTCTCCACGTTATCCCATAGCGATGCCCACTGGCGAAGCATCTCTGTTTCCACATGACCTGCACCGAACAGGAAGATGCGGGTGTCCGGTTGCTGCGCATAAGCGGCAATCACATCTTTCATCGTCTTGAACGGAAGGACGTTCGACAGGTGCTTGGCAAACGGGGCTATACCTATCCATCTGCCTTTCTTTTCGCCGAACAGCCCTTTTACTTTCGCTGCGGCTTGAGGGTTGACGGGCGTCACGTTGACTGCTCCTGCAGGAACCAGTCCACCGTCGCGGAAGGTGTCGGCGTAGCGCTCTACTTCAGGTTTGAGCGGAGTGGAGTGCTCATAGCCCGAGCGGCTCAAGGCGCGACGTTCGCGTCGTCCGGTATGTATGGTGTTGGTTGGAATCTTATTCCAATGCAGGAAGTACCGTATAAAGCGTGTACGGAAATCGTCTTGTAAATCGAACACCTTGGTAGGATGAAAATCCCTTATCTGCTTGAAGAGCCGGTACAATCCATGTTGGCGTTCTACCTCCGGATCAGCTTCTACAAAGCGAACATTCTTTAGCCCGTAGAACAATGCCTCCAGAGGCTTGAGCGAGATGACGATGAACTCGTCATTCGGATAGGTCTGACTCAGTTGTGTCACGATGGGTACTAACATGGCTACGTTCCCTAACGACGACAATCGAAGGATGACGTACGTGTTCTTTTCGCTTTCCATATTTGTATTGTTTTATTTTTCATATTTATTTTATCTGCCACATATAGGCCAGATTCACACTTGCTGTCAAGGCATTCGATGCTGCAAAGTGTTCGGCTCGCGAGTTGTTGTACAGGCTGCTGAAGCCGTAATGAGCGCGTAGCTCCAATTGGAACACTCCTACATGTCGTGCAATTCCGTATACTCCGAGTCCTCCCGCAACGCCCCATTCAAACGGGTGGTCAATCGGGCGGTATTGGTACACGGAGGTTGTTTGCTTTGTTCCCGACTCTTGCGATAGCAGGCAGTAGGCTATTTCCGGTCCGAGATTAAAGAACCCTTGTACATGTTCACCGCCAAAGTGTATATGTGCCAAGAACGGTACTTGTATGTAATGCAGTGTGCGCGTGTAGTCGTAGCCATCCTTTGCCGAATATTCTCTCCATCCGCGTTGTGCATATCCTGCCTCGATCTGCATGGAGCATACTTTATGGGCAGCATACCGGAAAACCAAGCCGGCATTGAATCCGATGGGCACTTTCGTGAAGTCCGACATGCCGCTTACCTTTGGCGTAAAGAACACCGTGGAAGCTGTTGCTCCTCCGAATGCACCAACGAACATCTCATGTTCCTTCAAGCGCGGTTGAGCTACTGCTGTACCGGCCGCAAGCAGAAGCAACACGAGCAGTTTAATGCCTCTCAACGGTAATATATGTATTCTCGTATCCGCCATTTTCTATGGGTGTGAATCGTATAGAGGATTGTATTCCCTCGTACGGTGTATCAGTTGCTTGGAGAACGGAGTCACGGAAGGCCTGTAGCACAAACCGTGTCAGATCATATCCCAAGAGGTCGAAGCGCGGTAATGTGGATGCCGGCTGATGAGCGAAGTATTGTGCAAAATCTTGCTCATAGCGTGCATAATCCTCTCCTGCGGGGCTGCGGAACACTGTGGTGAACAATTGCGGAAGAGTGATGCGCTCGCTCTGCCAGGAATAGTCGCCCAGCAGGGTCAGACGTTTGCCATGCTTCCCGGATAGTAAGTACGGCATCAGCAATTGTACGTTCGAGTAGCGCTCGGAGTGGAAGAGTAGGATGTTCTCCACGCTGTCTTTCAGTGCCAAACCTACCGAGTCGGCAAGGATCTGACGGATCGTAGTGTGTGTTACGGGCAAACGACGTGCCGCTATACTGTCGCGAAGCAGACGAATACTCTCCGCATAATCCATCCTGTTGGCATATGCATCCACCAATACGATGTTGATTGTACTGCGCAAGGTATCCAGATGTTCCATTAATGCGTGTGCATGCATAGCGCTCGAGGGGTTGAACTTCATCAGGTAGGGGTTGGACTTAACCTCGCGCACATAAGGCAGGAAGGGGATAATAACAGAAATCCTGTGCTCCTGAGCATATCCGGATAGTGCTTCCACCTGCTTGCCAAAAGCCGGTCCAACGATCACATCTGTCGATGCTAATCTGTTCGAATCCATCAGTTGGCATATTACCCCGCCATCCTTGCCGGTGTCGTAGGTCTGTACCTCGTAGTAGGTTGCATGTTGCTCACCCAAGCTGTCGGTATATACGGCATTGTGATGCTTCAGTGCCAGCAATGCACCGCAATAGAAGTCGTAAAAGCGGTCGATACTGGGACTGCGTTGCACGATATCGGCTTGTAGCGGCAGCAGGAACGTCAGCCGAACGGTGTCGGTATAGGCGATCGTATCTGCCGAAATGGGTGTCATATCCAGACTGTCGGTTGCGGGCAAACTGTCGGCGAGAGTTATGATGGTCGACGGCTGCGGCATCTCGTTTTGCGGACGAGCAAGTGAGTCTGTTTGCGCAGGCAGTTCAGGCAATTGTACTACCTCGCGGCGGAAGGACTCCATCAACTTGTTAGCCTTTTCTGCTTTTTCTGCCTTTCCTGTCTTTTCAGCTTTTTCCTCTTTCTCTACTTTCTGCGCCGGAAAATTGGTAGGGATTAGGATCACCTCATCGTAGTGAAGACCCCGGCTGCGAAGTTCGGGGTTAGCCTCGAGGATAGATTCCTGAGTAACGCCGAAGTTCTTGCTTATGCGGTACAAGCCTATACTCTTCTCCACGGTATAGCGGTAGTACACCTTACCGTCAATCGTGTCGGTAGGATAAGGCAAAATTTCTTGCGCTTGTACGGCTATAGCCGCAAGCAGCAATCCATATAGTAGTATTCGCTTCATGACAATATATATCTTTTTCTTCGAATAATCCAAACTGTCATCGCCAGCAGACAGATGAGCAAGATCGGTGTTGCGACGCTTACCGATTGTATCAATGTCCGGCTTTGATGTGCGCGTGTGTCATTCAGTAGTCGCAGGGCGATTGTTTTCTCGCGCAGAGCAATCAATCCGTTATCGTCTGCCAAGTCCAGTATGGCGTTCACTACGAAATCGCGGTTGCCGAACTGTATGCCCGTGTAGCGGTCATAGCCTACAGGTAGCGGAGAGCCTTGTTGCCAATGGTTCTGCAGTATACTGCCCGAGGCAACCACCAATTGGCGGGTCTTGACGGATCGGTCTCTTCTGTCATTGTCCGTCAGCCCTTCCGGAATCATCCTGTGACTGAATACCGATGTAAACTCCCCTTCCATCCTCACAGCTACAGGCAGATATGCTGACTGGAACAGTTGAGGATCTACGCGCAGGTTGCTCAGATCAATCTCCGCCGGTGCATACGTCTGACGCGAGGCGGTTGAGGTGGCCAATAGCACTTCTTTCTGCACCTCCGCCGAACTTCCTACGGTATCCACTGTCGAGGCAAAGACGCTGCTTACCTGCATCACATCCTTCGTTACGGGCGAACTGACCGATGTGAGCAGTAGCGGAGCGAATGTCCACGGCATAGGCTGGTAGTTAGGCTGACCGGCTTCGCCGGATACATCCACCGGGATAGTCAGGCACTGCAAATCTTGTACCAGCACCGGGTTGATCCTCACGCCGTAGCGGAACAGCATATCCGTCAGATTCAAGTCCAGCGCAATCACGGGTGTCAATCCTGACTCCGACAGCATATCCTCGCTCAGCCGTACGCCATCCACCGCCCAGAGTATTCTGCCGCCATGCATCACGTATTGATCGAGTATGTACTTGTCTTGTTCGCTGAGCGGTTGCTGCGGTGCGGCGATGATGACCACCTTGTACGGTTGCACCGCCTGCACATCGCCCGTCAAGGCTCCTCTGTCTACATCGAAATAGCGACTCAGCTGTCGGCTTACGTCATACACATCCGTCTCATCCAGCTCGCCGTGACCTTCCAGAAACGCGATACGTTCTATCTGCTCCCGACTGATGCTGTGTATGGCTTCCGCGAACGCATACTCCAGACTCTCGATGCTCTTGTTGAGGTTCTGTTCTCCGCTTAGCGCACGGTTGTTCTTGAGCAGTGGCACTACGGTCTGCCTGTTGCGGTAGTGGATGCGTGCGTATGGGTAAATAGTCGTCTGTGCAGTCTTTCCGTTTTGTTCGCGTTCGTGAATAACGGTCGGTTGCAAGCCTTCCGTACTCCCTTCGTGCGGAGCAACCAATAGCACCTTGCCGTAACGGCTCATCTCATCCACCAGTTCCGTGCTTGCCCGGCGTAAGCGGCGAAATCCGCTGTTCAAGTCACCTTCCAACAGCAGTTCGATCTCCACCGGTTCATCCAGATCGTGCAACAGGGTCTTGGTGGCTGCGCCCAGACTGTAACGTTTGTCCTCGGTCAAGTCCCAGCGCAACGGATACAAGTAGGCCGCTATTCCGAATAGCACCATCACACTTATACCTGCTATGTATCCGACGCGTCTGTTCATCGTTTTCAGGATATATTACTCTTTCGGCAGCACTTCCCGGTAGATCACTACCGGATATTTGGCTTTCAGCTCCTCAATCCACTTGGCATCCAGGTATTCCTGATAGTCGTTGGTTACCTTGTTGCGGTCGTCTGTATAGGATTCAGCTGCTTTCAGCACCTTGCCGTTCACAAATACGTAGGGGAACTTCTCATCCTCCTTGTACTCGGCTTTCTTGTCCTTGAAGCCGAACTTGTCAATAGCAGCGTTTCTGCCTTTGATCCATAATCCTTGTTCCATGCGAACGTAGGTCACGCTATCCGTGTTCAGACGTTTGATGTAACTGCTGATCGAATCTTTCTGGGCTTGCTTGATGATGCTTTGCGCAGCTTTCAGGGTGTTCTTGTCCTTGCAATATACAACCACACCCTTGAAGCGAGGTTCATCCCAAGTATAGTCCTTCTTGTGCTCTGCGAAATATGTCTCCAAGCCAGCTGTATCCTTTGCAGCTTTGTCCCATACTTCCTCCAGCGATACGTCGAACAGCAGTATACCGTCGTGGTACTCCTGAACCAGACGAGCCAACTCCGGATATTTCTCCTCCAGATGGGCATCGGCATATTCCAGTACCTCAGCTTCCGTCAGGCTGTCGGGCAGGTTGTACTCGGCGATGGTCTTCTTTACGAAACTCTCCTTTACTTCGCGGATGCGCTCGTCGCGTTGTACGCGTTTTTTCAGTTCCTCTTTTTTCTCTTCGTAAGGCAGAGTGCCGCGTTTGCCGTCCAACTTGGCAATGTGCCAACCGAAACGTGACTGGAACGGTTTGGTAATGTCGCCTACATTCTGCATCCCGAACACTGCGTCCTCAAACGGCTTAACCATCGCACCGTGACCGAACCAGCCCAGACTGCCGCCGCGCATAGCCGAACCCTTGTCATCCGACAATTCGCGTGCCAGCTCATCGAACTTGGCATCAGGTTGCATTACCAGCTCATAGATAGAGTCAATCAGTACCTTGGCGCGCTCTGCAGCCAGACTGTCGCCGCGGGGAGTAGCCTTCATGATATGCGAAGCCTGTACCTCCTCATGTTCGCGCTCTTCTTCCACCAAGGCAATATGATAGCCGTAAGGGCTGCGGAATACTTCGGTTACTTCGCCTACAGGGGTCGTATATACGGCTTTCTCGAACGGATAAACGAAGCGGAAAGGACTGATCCAGCCCAGTTCGCCTTCGGTCTCTTTCACACTCGGATCGGTCGAAACCTCCATAGCCACTTTCTTGAAATCTTCCTTGGGCAGATAAGTCGTCTTCTGCTTCTTGCCCTTGCCGGTCACTACCTTCTTGCCCGTTGTCACGCGCTCGCGCACATCGTTGATAAGCGCGAGAGCATTCGCATCCGTTGCCGAATCGGAACTTATCGGGCACTCAATAGCGATATGTGCAACACGACGATCCTTGCATGACCATTGATAGGTGCGGAGCAACAACTCTTCCATGGCATCATTGTCCGTCATGTATTTCGGAGTGGCTTGAGCGCGGTAACCTTTCAGCTCCTTGAGGAAAGCCTCGGTCGTATCTATACCGCGATGCTCGGCTTCGGTCACTTTCAGCTTGAAGTTAACGAACAAGTCCAGATACTCCTCCATGGATTTCTGACTGCCGGCGGCTTCCTGGCTGTTCTTTTGATAAATGTACTCAAATTCCGACAGCATGACAGGTTTGCCGTCGATGGTCATCAGTACTTTGTCTTCCTGTGCCGATGCACTCATCATGCACAGGGCTGCTAATACGCAAAAAATAGTCTTTTTCATATCTCTTTTTTTAGTTTTTTTCAAAAAAGTACATAATACGCCACAAATTTACAAAAAAATTTTGATATTTGCAAAAAAAAGTGTATCTTTGTAGCAAATTTTAACAAACAGGCAGTTTTTTGTGAACTTTATGGTACTTTCTGACAAGATTTCGTCACTTCAACTCGATTTTGCGAGTCGTTGCATCTGCGATGCACAGAGCATAGCAATCATCACTCATCAGAACCCTGACGGCGATGCGTTGGGTAGTAGTTTGGGTATGCGTTTTTTCCTGCTGTCACTCGGTAAATCGAATGTTGCAAATATCGTGCCGACCTCATTCCCCGACTTTCTGGCTTGGATGCCGGGAGTGGATTCGGTCATAACGGCGGAGCAGCAACCTGAGTTGGCAACCCAAACGCTCCGTGATGCCGATCTGGTCATCTGTACCGACCTGGCAGAAGCGACACGTGTGGCATCGATGAGCAGTGTTCTGGCTGAGCGGTTTGAGCGCGCGCAGCAAGAGGAACATAAATATTCGCTGCTGATCATCGATCACCACTTGTCGTCGGTATATACCTCTTGTCCGCATCAGATTGCTTATCCCGACAGTGCTTCGGCAAGCGAACTTGTCTTCCGCTTGGCTTATCAATCCGGTAAGCTGTCCTTGAATGAAGATTTTGCCACCTGCATCTATACGGGCATGATGACCGACACCGGCAACTTCTCCTACAACTCCTGCCAACCCGAGATGTATTCCATCGTAGCTATGCTCCTGACTACAGGTATCAACAAGGATGCTATTTATGACAAGGTGTTCAATGCATATGGCGTTGATCGCGTGCGGCTTATGGGTTACTGTCTGTATCATAAGATGCGCATATTCCCGGAGTACCACACGGCTCTGATCACCCTCAATCGTCGGGAGATTTATCGCTTCAATGCCAAATCCGGAGATATGGAAGGTATTGTTAATCTGCCGCTGCAAATCAAGGATATCTATTATTCGGTGTTTATGCGCGAGGACAAAGTGCCGCCGCATCAGAAACAGGAAGCCGGCTCTTCCACCATCAAAGCCAAGATATCGTTCCGCAGTCAGGGTGACCGACCGGTGAACATCATGGCAAGGGAGGTATTCAACGGAGGCGGACATATGAACGCTTCAGGAGGAGAGTTCTTTGGCAAAGTGGATCAGGCGGCAGAAAAGTTTGCTCAGGTTATGCCCAAATATTTCCTTACAGAGTAGGGATTTTGGGCATATTTTGATTAAAAGTGATATTTTTTTTATTTTTTTAGCATTTTTTTTGCCTCAACTCTTGCAAATATCATTTTTTTTTTGTAACTTTGTACCGAATTTGATGTAGTGGCTATTTGCCACCCTTTCAAAGGGCATTTTTGGTACAATTAAATCAAATGAGGGGACACAAAATTAACAACCAAATAAATTTAATTTAAATCTATGACAAAAGTAGCTATTAACGGCTTTGGCCGTATTGGTCGTCTGGCTTTCCGCCAAATGTTTGAAGCTGAGGGTTACGAAGTTGTTGCTATCAACGACTTGACCAGCCCGAAGATGTTGGCTCACCTCCTGAAGTACGACACCGCTCAAGGTGGCTTCGCAGGTAAGTTCGGTGAAGGTAAGCACTCTGTAGCTTACAAGGACGCTCAACTTGCTGAGGACGGCAAGACTGTTCTCGTTCCCGGTTCGATCATCGTGGACGGCAAGGAAATCACTATCTACGCTATGCCGAACGCAGCTGAGCTGCCTTGGGGCAAGCTTGGTATCGATGTTGTTCTCGAGTGCACCGGTTTCTATACCAGCAAAGCAAAAGCTGAGGCTCATATCCAGGCAGGTGCAAAGAAAGTTGTTATCTCCGCTCCGGCAGGTAACGATCTTCCGACCATCGTTTACAACGTTAACCACAAGACTCTGACTCCGGCTGATAAGGTTATCTCCGCTGCTTCTTGCACCACCAACTGCCTCGCTCCGATGGCAGCTGCTCTGCACAAATACGCTCCGATCCAGAGCGGTATCATGAGCACGATCCACGCTTACACCGGCGACCAGATGATTCTTGATGGCCCGCAACGTAAGGGTGATCTCCGTCGTAGCCGTGCAGGTGCTCAGAACATCGTTCCGAACAGCACCGGTGCTGCCAAGGCAATCGGCCTCGTTATTCCTGAACTGAACGGTAAGCTCATCGGTAGCGCACAACGCGTACCGACCCCGACCGGCTCGACCACTATCCTGGTTGCTGTTGTTAAGGGTAAAGACATCACCAAAGAGGGTATCAACGCTGCTATGAAGGCTGCTCAGACCGAGTCCTTCGGCTACACCGAGGATGAGATCGTATCGAGCGATGTTATCGGTATGAAGTTCGGTTCGCTCTTCGATGCTACCCAGACTATGGTGGCTAAGATCGACGACGACACCTATCAGGTACAGGTTGTTAGCTGGTACGACAATGAGAACAGCTACACCAGCCAGATGGTTCGTACAATCAAATACTTGGCAGAACTCAAGTAATCAAATAGGAGTAGAAGCTCCTGTATTGGCATCGGTTTCTTTCGTAGGAGCCGATGCTTCTTTTTGTACCTTTGCTGGCTTACCGATTTTGCGGAAAGCCTCTAACAAAGTAGGCACATCCGTTTTGTTGGCATCGTAAGTGACGGTAACCGTTTTCCCGTTTAGGTCACAAACAAGGTCCTTCACGCCTTTCTCATAGGCGATATTCTTCATGATCTTATCGCAACATCCCTGGCAATGCAGGTCGCAACTGAGAACAACCACTTGTTTGTTCGGCTTGGCCGCGAACAGAGGAGTACAGCATACAACGCTAAAAACAAAGACCAATAATGTCACAAACAAATTCTTTCTCATAACAACAAACCTATTTGATAAACAATAAACGAAATAAACCATGCCAATAAGAGGCTGTGGAAGACCATGAACCATGCCCAACCTCTTCCGGCTTCTCGTCGGAGTGTGACCGTAGTGGCTACGCAGGGGAAGTAAAGCAGCACGAAGAGCATGAACGTGAAGGCCGTTAAAGGCGTGAAGCCGGCGGCACTGAGGTCACCTCCATAGAGGATAGCCAAGGTCGAGACAATAGCCTCCTTCGCAGGCAGACCTGTCAACAGACAAACCGACATCTTCCAATCGAAACCAAGCGGCGCCAATAGCGGTGAGATGAACTGACCGATAGAAGCTAAATATGAGTTCTCCAGATCGTTCAGGTCTTGACTCGGGAAATACTCCAAGGCCCAGATGATGACCGAAGCCCAGATGATGACGGTACAGATCTTCTGCAGATAGTCGGCCACTTTCTCCCATATATGCGCCACAGCGATACGCAGTTTGGGGAGCTTGAACGTCGGTAGCTCATTCACGGTATCATCTTCCTCCTGACGGAACCATTTGGTGCGCTTCATCACCAGCGCAAAGACCACCGACAGGCTGATACCGATGGCATAGAGAGAAATCATCACCAGCGCTTTGTGGCGTTCGAAGAACGTATCGACAAACAGCATATACACGGGCAACCGCGCCGAACAGGACATAAACGGCACCATGAGCATCGTCAGCAAACGGTCCTTCGGATTCTGGATGTCTTTAGCTGCCATGATAGCCGGCACGTTGCAGCCGAAGCCCATCAGCATCGGGATGAAACTGCGGCCGTGCAAGCCTATCTTGTGCATGATCGTATCCATGATGTATGCCTCACGAGCCATGTATCCCGAGTCCTCCATCAGGCTGATGAAGAAAAACAGGATGATGATGTTTGGCAGGAAAGCGAGTACGGCGCCGACACCTTGCAGCACGCCGTCGATGAGCATACTGGACCACCAGCTCGGCGTCACCAATCCGTTAAGCCACTGCGCTGTCAATTCGATACCGCTTGCTATCCATTCTTGTGGATAAGCACCGAGCGTGAACGTGCACCAGAAGACGAAATAGAGCACCGCCATCATGATGGGGAATCCCAACCACGGATTGGTCAGCACCTTATCGATCTTCTCCAGTCGCGTCTGCTGTTGGTCGTCCTTCGCGTGCGTGAGCGTTTCCGTTAATATACCGTGCACGTACGCGCGATAGGTATCCTCGTCGGCTTGGTCACGCAAGTGGTGGATCGGGTGAGCCTTCGATACTGGCTGCTCCGCCACTTGCAGTAGGATAGACAAGCAGTTTGGCAAGCCGTAGTTCAGACGTACCGACACACGGCAAGTGGGCACACCGATCAGTTGCTCCAGTTTCGGGATGTTCAGTGAGTGGTCGGTCTTAAGAAGCAGGTCGTAACGACCGATGGCCAGCACTATCTTCTCCTGCTCGTCAATGATATGCGGGGTGAGCATCAGCGATTCCTCCAACCGCGTCGAGTCCACCACCTGCAACACCACATCAAAAGCATGGCCGTGCAACTCGTCCGGGTGATACACCTCGACGAACCGCACGTCCTGCTGACCTTGGTCGGCAAGTGCTTGCAGCGCCTTCGTGAGCGAACTTTTGCCGCTCTGAGGTAGACCTATGACCGCTATCTTTAGCATTTCGGCTGCAAAGGTACTGCTTTTTGCCGATATACACAATCCCTATTTATGGGGATTTTTACGTTAGAGAGCCTGCAACGTCTTGCAAAGCCAAGCGTAGCAGCGCTCCGTACTCGGGATCGAAAGGCGCTCCTGAGGCGAGTGTACACCGTACATCTGCGGACCTATCGACACCATGTCGAGGTATGGATATTTCTCGAGGAACAAACCGCATTCGAGACCCGCGTGAATAGCCAAAACCTTCGGCTCGGACTTGAAAAGATCGATGTACGCCTGTTTCACCACATCCAAGAGCGGCGAGTTCGGATTAGGTGCCCATCCCGGGTAACCGTCGCCGTGTGTCACCTCGTCGCAAGCCATCGACAACGCCTGTTCCACGGCCCATTTCAGGTGATGCTTGCTCACCTCGATGGACGAACGCTGCGAGGTGTTGACTTCGATAAAACCATCCTTCATCTTGATAGAAGCGAGGTTGGTCGAGGTCTCCACAAGTCCCGGCATCTCTTTGCTCATCGCAATCATGCCGTGCGGACACTCGCAAAGGGCCATGATTAGGCGATAGGCTTTGTCATCGGGA
>Ga0265299_10003547_pt1 | contig 15143 bp, 6 predicted proteins | sample AusTroGonzalo_MG_4_FD_193485 | JGI IMG/M metagenome (GOLD analysis project Ga0265299, IMG submission 193485) | Bovine rumen microbial communities from tropical cattle in Woodstock, Queensland, Australia - Gonzalo_02 | ecosystem: Host-associated > Mammals > Digestive system > Stomach > Rumen ... | reverse complement strand
CTCCAGATGAGCGCTCAGACCGAAGTTGATCTTCGGCATGCCACTGCCCAGAGTAGTCTGGTCGGCATCAGTAATAATACCATCACCGTCGAGGTCCTTATATAGACAGTCACCGACATTCGCACCTTGCTGAAGAGCCTTGGCATTATGAGCATCCAACTGCTCCTGTGTACGGGCGATGCCCTCATACACCCAGCCATAGAACTGGCCAATCTCCTCGCCTACATATGTACGGCTATAGGCACCCGTAGCGTATTCGTTACCGAAACCAAGAGAGGTTACTTTGTTCTTCAGCGTGCTCAGGTTAGCACTAATCTCGTGCTTCAGAGCATGGTCACGATTACGATAGGTAACTGAGAACTCGAAACCGCTGTTCTCCATCGAAGCTGCGTTCATCGTCACAGAGGTGTTACTTACACCAGCATTCGTAGGAACGGGCACACCATAAAGCAGATCCGTTGATTTGTTCTTATACCACTCAGCAGTAAACTCGATGCGGTTATTGAACAGAGCGAGGTCGATACCAGCGTTGATAGTGGTCTTCTTCTCCCAAGCAAGACTGGTGTTCACGAAGGTAGAAACAGCAGAACCTGTAACAGCGCTGTTAGCGTAGCTGTAAGTCATGTTATTACGCATCATCGTAGCCTGATAAGCATATTCACCGATGTTCTCATTACCAAGTTCACCATAGCTGGCGCGAACCTTGAACATGTTTACAATGTTGTGATCGATGGGGAAGAACTTCTCCTTATCGAAACGCCAACCTACAGAGATTGAGGGGAAGGTACCCCAGCGGATATCCTTAGACAGACGAGAACTACCATCACGACGGATAATAGCAGAGAGCAGATACTTGCCATCATAGTCGTAGTTCAGACGAGCAATGTATGAAGCCAAAGCGTGTTTGTACTCAAAAGAACTGGCATCGCGAGAAGCGGCATTCTGAAGCTGCAGGAAGTAAGGCTCAGAGAAGTTCACGCCCCATGCATTCAGCAGATGGGTATTCTCCTCCTCATAGGTCTGACCTACCACAAGGTTCACATGATGCAGACCAATTGTGCCATCATAAGTCAGCGTATTCTCAATCAGAGCGTCTGAATATGTACGCTTGTTCTCAGTCAGTTTCTCATTACTCTTGTCGAGATATACACGGTTACTCTGGATATAAGCGGGAATCCAAGTCTTATCGTAAGCGTGTGTCTTGCTGTAAGAGAGATTCAGTTTGTAACTCAGTTTATGGTTCTTACTCTTAACACCAACCATCTCAAGCAGATCAACTTCTGCAGAACCTGTGCCAACAATGCGGTCAACAATCGTATTACGCGTCAGCATATTGTTGATGAGCAAGGGGTTAGAAGCTGAGATATCGCCATGAACAGTATCATAATATACACCATATCCATAAGCATCATAGCCATAGCTGCTAGCTGAACCCACCTTGTCGTCAAGCACCCATGTAGATTCGTCATAAGCCTTGATGGTAGGCTGCATGCGCAGGGCACCGAAAAGTACGTTAGCCACATCGCCATACATTCCCTGAATATAAAGATTACCATTACCATCGGTAGGTACACCCATACCGTCCTGGCTGCTATGAGAATAAACCAGACTGGTGCGGAACTTGATAAACTTTGTGTCCATCGTGTTGTTCACACGAGCGGTAAAACGCTCGTAGTTAGGACCTGCACCCTCAAGAGTACCCTTCTGATTATAATAGTCGAGACCTATATTATAAGTATTGTTAGAGCCACCACCGCTCAGGTTCACATTGTGGTTGTGGCGGATACCCGTCTTAAATACCTCATCAAACCAATCGGTATTGGTGTTATCCTGGAACTTATAAACACCCTCGGAAACCTGACTGTAACCACCAGGCAGAGGGGTACCTGAATTAGCACAAGCCTGTCCCAGATAAGTGCTGTACTGGTTGGCATCCATCACATCATAAACACCACCAGGAATTTGGTCAATACCAAAATAACCCTTGTAGTTAACCTTCAACGGCTGATCTTTCTTACCATTCTTCGTAGTAATAATTACCACACCATTTGCGGCACGTGAACCATAGATGGCACCAGCAGATGCATCTTTCAGAACCTGGATAGTCTCAATATCGTTAGGCGAGAAATCACGAATGGTTGTACCCATGGGAACACCGTCGATTACATAAAGAGGTGCACTGCTTCCGAAGGATCCGACACCACGAATACGAACGGTAGGATCAGCGCCTGGCTCACCATTTGTGGTAATTTGCACACCAGCCACCTTACCCTCAAGCATCGAAGAAATGTTAGAATTGGAAACGCGCTTCAGTTCGTCAGCATTTACGATAGACACAGATCCAGTCAGGTCAGCCTTCTTCTGAACACCATAACCCACGACAACCACCTGATCAAGCATAAGGGCGTCTGATTCTAATTGAATTTGGTTCAGGAGCGCACGTCCGCGTACAGCGATTTCGCGATCCTTGTAACCCACATAACTTACCACGAGGGTACCATTAGCCGGAGCGTCCAGTTGGAAGTTACCATCGAAGTCGGTCACTACACCGCTTTGGGCACCCTTCAGTCGGATGGTTGCACCAATGAGCGGTTCTCCATTCTGATCGACAACCTGACCACTGACCTTGATAGTCTGGTCTTGCTGCACTGATGCCTTTGCCTTCACTGGACAGATGGTTAGTCCACCCAGAACACCGAGACTTAGCATCACAGAAAATACTAGTTGTTTTCTCATTGTTAATTGATTTTTGATTTTAGAAAAAGTTATTATATTAGTGAAATTTTCCGCAAAAGTACAGTTGTTAGAAATAAAACAGGTGGACAAAACGATTTATAAGGTGGACAAAACGATTCAAGCGTTTTCGTGCTCGTTTTTTCCACTTCTTGAGGTAAATCAAGACTAATTCTTGAGATAAATCAAGTGTTCTGCTTTTTGCTGTCAAAAGAACTGGGGCTTACACCGAACATCTTGGTGAAGCACCTTGTGAAATACTTGGGGTCATTAAAACCTACAGCATAAGCAATTTCTGTGATATTACGATTACCCGTCTTCGATGAGAAAAGCTCTTTAGCCATATTCAAACGGTAATTACGAATGAATTGGCCAGCAGGAATACCCACTTCAGAATTCAGATGCTTGCTGACAACCGTACGACTCATACCAAGTGCATCGCAAAACTCCTGAACACCGAACTCTGAATTCATATAGTTGGCTTCCATTATTTCCATTACTCGTTCCATGAAAGGTTTCGTACTCTTCATGACGATCTCCTTATCGGCCTCAACACTTTTTGTTACACTCTGTCTGTAGCGTTCTTGATTGTCGAGGATGTTCTGGATACGTCCCTGAAGATGACGGGGATCATCCGACTCTTCAAGTACCTTTCGAATGGGACTGAGCAACTGTTCTGCCTCCAAACGCTTCAATCGGGCGGCCCACCTATTATATATATATATGATAAGAAGAACAAATAAGAGGCTTAAAAGCAAACGGAACCACCAACTGTTCCAAAAAGCAGGATTAACGATGATTTCAATCGAAGCAATATCAGAATGTTCGGCAGACAAAGTCGACATATATTTTACCTCAAAGGTATATCGCCCTGCGGGCAGAGCACTATAACGGACAGAATGTTCGCCAAGCTTGAGAGGGGTCCATTCTTTGTCGAGGCCTTTCATCCTATAACTGAACATTGTCTGTTCCTCATAACCATAATCTAAAGCCGAGAATGAAATTGCGAAAGAACGATTGTTTTCACGTAATTGGATAGATGTAGCAATAGAAATATCTTCCGAGATGTAATCGCTACCAGCAATTATATCCTGATTGTCAACCATCAACTGGGTAAAGACGAGTTTGCCGTAAGGTTTTGACTCTGCATTCTCACCAAGAACCTCTATCAAGCCCCCTTCACTACCCAAATAGATTACTCCTGCATCGTCCCTGACTGCTGAATTCCAATAGAAATGATGATTTACCAAACCTTCGTTCTCATAATAATTGGAGAACATGTGAGTCTCAGGGGCATATACAGACAAGCCATTCTGAGTCGTTATCCACAGATGACCATTCAGATCCTCGACAATTCCCTTTACACCACCAAATGCCAATCCATCGGCTGTTGTCAGAGCCTCGAAATGCCTACGCCCATCCTGTTTATTTTTTACCAAGCGGTAAAGTCCGTAGCCATTACTACCCAGCCAAAGTGTACCATCCTTGGACTGACAAAAAGAGGATATCTTATCAACGATTCGTGAACCAGGCTCGTCAAGTTTATGGGTAATACCTTCTGTCTTAAACGGTCTACGTCCCTGGCGTCCAGAGTTTAAGTCAACGATTCTTAGCCCCTGCATACAACCCATCCACAGAATTCCGTCACGGTCAACAATGGCGCCAATATTACCTGTTATACCACGACATCCTTCAAATGGTTCTTCTATCTTTTGGGTTTTGTAATCATAATAATACAAACCAGCATTACTACCTATCCACAATCCATCATTAATCGTGTCGTTGGCAAGGGCACCAACAAAAGTAGTAGGTATATTATACTCTCTGGGAAGTTCGATACGTGAGATCTTTTGCGGACTTTTTCTATCTGTTACACAGACACCTCCTCCCCAGGTGCCTATCCAAAGTCGGCCATGCTTGTCAGCAGCAAGGGCTGAGACACTGTTATGTGACAATCCTGAATTAGAAGTCGTGTAATGGATAAAATCGGTTGAGCCTTTTTCTCTGAGGTTAAGACCACCCTCTACTGTTCCTACCCATAGACGTCCACCAGGTTCAACATACATGGCATTAACAGGATTTGGTGACAGCGAACGGGGATCACCAGTATGTACAGAGTTACGCAACAGCAGTCGGCGAGGAGCCAGGCAGGCAATTCCCCCCGATTCTGTACATATCCAAATATGGCCATGAAATACTCGGATACTATGCACAAAATCACTCTTCAAAGGAGGATTGCTCTCTGTGTTCCAAACTGTAAAACTATCCGTCTGGTCATCGTAAATATTAACTCCAAACAGGGAACCAACTAACAAATGATTGTCAGGCGTAACTGCCAGACTTGACAAGAAAACGTGAGAAAGAGATCCTGGCGCACTGGAGTGATGATACTCATCGAGTTTTTGCTTATAGGGATCATAACGGAAAAGTCCCATATTGGTCGTAATCCATATCACGTTATTACGTTTGAGGATGTCGGTAATATAATGGTCCTGTAATGGCTTGAACAAAGATGAAATCTCCTCACGCACCAATTTCCCACCTCTTTCTACCAATCTGTAAAGGCCGCCGTCTATGCCAATCCAAGGCTTTCCATTGCCTTCCACATCACAAATAGCCATGTCGAGCATGCGCCAACTATGAGGGTAGGCACAGATTTTATCAATCTCGCCCTGACTCTTGAATGTAACAAGGCTGACTTGTTGATTGTTGATAATCCATATTCGCCCTATGGCATCACGATAGCATCTGATAGAGGGCTGGACTAGCAACTTCTGTAGCTCTGAATTATCTGGAACTACAGAATTCATCGTTCGTAAATCAATAATATTGATACCCTCATCAAATGCTACCCAAAGCCTACGGAAATCATCTTCAGTAATACTTCTACAAGATTTGCTGTTCAAATCAAGCCGAGGCTCCATCACCCCATAGCCATCATAGCGTACCAATCCACCTCCAAAGGTGGAGATCCAAAGGAAACCGTTTGAATCTTTAAAAATGTCGCTTACATTATTATGAGGAAGACCGTTGCTCAGATCTAGATATGTAAGATTATAACGCTCCGTCAGTAGATTCTCACTTCCAATGATAGGCAATGAGAACATCAGACAAAGGACTATCCAGAATGAGCGGACCATATGCAAGCACTAAGATGTCTTCCTTTCCCTAATCACATAGACACAAGCGGCAGCAATCAAAAAACTAACACCGGCAACAATCATCATTGAAGACTGATGGTGTCCAACCAAAGAGAGGATTGTACCACCACATAGAGCAGCAATAATCTGCGGAATACAGATTGTGCCATTAAACAGACCGAGATATGCACCCATGTGGCCATAACCTTGCAGAGCATTCGTAACGAAGGTGAATGGCATTGCTAACATTGCTGCCCAAGCACAGCCTATCAGAATAAATGGTATGAAAAGTACATACTGGTCATGAATGAATGGTACCATAGCAAAGCCCACACCACCTAAAACAAGACTGGCAGCATAAGCCCATTTTGTATTCTTAAACTGTGGAAGAATGGCTGCCCACAGGACACTGCCCACCGCCTGAACGGCAAAGAGGATACCCGTCCAGTTGCCAGCCTCTTGGAACGCCTCACTAGAAGCATCAGTCGTATCCCACACGACCTCGGCAATGGCGCCCGTCGTATAGTTCCACATATAAAGCATAGCTACCCATGAGAAGAACTGCACAAGTCCCACCTTCCAGAAAGTAGAGGGTGCATTTTTCAGCAGTGTAATCCAATTCGCGCTCTCTTCTTTTTCTTCGGATACAGGATTGTATTCTGCATAATCCTGCGGATTCCACTCTTTTACCTTAGAGGTCGTGTAGATAACACAAAGAATCAGGATGGCTGCGCCAATATAGAATGACCAGATAACTGAGTCGGGCACCACACCCTTTTCTGCCACGTTACTGATACCAATAAATGTAAACACAAATGGGAAAACATAACCCATCACCGAACCCGCATTGCAAAGGAACGACTGGATGGAATAGGCTTTGGCCTTCTGCTTCTCGTTCACCATGTCACCTACAAGCATCTTAAACGGCTGCATAGCCATGTTGATACTTGTATCAAGAAACATCAAAGCGATCAATCCAAACATCATTGCTGCACTAATCGTCAGTCCCAAAGAACCAGAATTTGGCAATAGGCACATCACGAGTACGGCCACAGCTGCACCCACAAATAAATAAGGAATACGACGACCAAAACGTGTCCAAGTTTTGTCAGAAAGGGTTCCTACTATTGGTTGCACTAAGATACCCATCAACGGCGGCAGTATCCAGAAATAACTCAGGTTATGCGGATCAGCACCCAGTGTGGCAAAGATACGCGAGATGTTAGCACTCTGTAGGGCGTAGGCAATCTGTACGCCAAAGAATCCGAAACTCAGATTCCACAATTTCCAAAAGGAAAGATCAGGTTTTTGTTTCATATCATTATATTATCTTGTTGTTCCTCTGATTACAAGACGGGTGCGTACAACACGCTTCTCCACTTTATCAATAGGACTAAGACCCTCTAACTTATCCATTAAAATCTCAGCAGCTTCCTCACCCACACGATGCCCACGCTGCTCCACCGTTGTCAGCATTGGATCACAGGCAATAGCGCGCTGCCCATTAGTAAATCCACAGATAGAGATATCTTCCGGCACCCGGAAACCTGCATGTTTCACAGTATAAAGAACACCGATGGCCGTATCATCGTTCACAGCAAAGAACCCATCAGGAGGCGTTTCAAGTGAGAGAATCTCTGGTGTCATCGTTTCAGCAGCAACACGATTATCACAGACACAGACCATCTTTTCGTCAATAGTCATACCATGCTTTAATAGGGCATCTTTATAACCATTAAATCTGTTTTTGGAAATCTCCAGATTCATCGGACTACCATAAAAGGCAATGCGCTTGCACCCCGTCTCTATCAGATGAGTCACGGCATTATAAGCACCCATATAGTCATCCACCACTACACGACTGGCATTTACCCCCGTACAAATACGATCATAGAAGACCATCGGGATACCAGCATCCAGCAGTTTTTGGTAGTGGTCGTAGTTCCTTGTATCTTTAGCCTGAGAGACAATGATTCCGCATACCTTATAACGTTTAAAACTCTCACAGATACGAACCTCACGCTCATATTGTTCACCGCTAAGCGCTACCATAATACTAAAACCCCGCGCCGCAGCTGCTTCTTCAATACCCGTCAGAATAGAAGAAAAATAGTAATGCGTGAATTCTGGCACAATGACGCCGATTACTTTCGACTGCTGTGCATGATTGCGGCGTAGGGCCTCACCCATAAAATTCGGAGAGAAATTATGATCACGGGCATATTGCTGAATAGCCCTCCGTCTCTCAAGGCTAATATGGGGTGAATTACTGAGTGCACGCGATACCGTGGCCACGGAGGTCCCAAACTCCTTGGCAATGTCCTTCATCGTCATTGGTATCTGCTCTTTCATCAGGCTTCTAATTATCAACGATGCAAAGATACAAAAAAAACAAATATCTGACCCTTTTTATATAAAAATTATGTACGCATACATTAATGCAATCGATTGCATTACATAAAAGTATCTTTTTTTAGCAAAAAAAGCACAACATATTAAAAAGTATTTTATCTTTGCACCGTAAAACCTAAGCCTCAATAGTTTAGAACGATATAACAAATAACAATTAACTCTAATTAAATGTAATGATGAAGCAGGTAAACATTCATTTTCCGCTTAGGATGCTCGGCCTTCTCTTAGGGCTGTTCCTATCCGTGAGTGCCTTTGCTCAGATCGAAGTCAAAGGCCATGTGAAAGATGCTGCAGGCGAAGACATTATCGGTGCAACGGTACGCGTTGACGGCACACAGACCGCCACCGTGACCGACTTCGAGGGTAACTTCGTACTGAAAGCCAATCAGGGTGCAGACATTACCATTACCTACATTGGCTACCAGCCTATGACGGTAAAGGCTGCTCCGACTTTGGAAGTAACGCTGCAGGATGATCAGACCGTTCTTCAGGACGTGGTGGTTATCGGTTATGGTGCAGTAAAGAAGAGTGACTTGACAGGATCTGTCACCGCTCTTAAACCTGATTCCAAGAACAAAGGTCTGGTGGTGAACCCCCAGGACATGCTCTCTGGAAAGGTCGCTGGTGTGAATATCACCAGCAATGATGGTACCCCTGGTGGTGGTGCCCAGATCAGAATCCGTGGTGGTTCTTCACTGAACGCCTCCAACGACCCGTTGATCGTGATCGATGGTGTGGCAATGGACAACAACGGTGTGAAGGGTCTTGCAAACCCCCTCTCAATGATCAACCCGCAGGATATCGAATCATTCAACGTGCTGAAGGACGCTTCAGCTACCGCTATTTATGGTAGCCGTGGTTCTAACGGTGTCATCATCATCACCACCAAGAAGGGCCGTAAGGGTAGTGCTCCTCAGGTATCATATGCAGGAAGCCTGACCATCAGCCACAAGAAGAAGACACTCGACGTGATGGACGGCAATCAGTTCCGCAACCTTATTAAAGATATCTGCGGTACAGAAAGTGAGGCTTACAGTGTTCTCGGAACTGCCAATACGGACTGGCAGGATGAGATCTACCGCACAGCCGTCTCTCATGACCACAACCTGACAGTTGCCGGTGCAGCCGGTAGCCTTCCCTATCGTTTGTCTGTTGGCTATACAGATCAGCAAGGTATTCTGAAAACTTCAGATTTCAAGCGTGTGACAGCTGCCATTAACCTCAGTCCTTCATTGTTTGACGATCATCTGAACCTGAACTTGAATGCTAAAGGTATGTATTCTCGTTCTCAATATGCTGACGGAGGTGCTGTAGGCGCAGCCACCAGCATGGACCCGACTCAGGATCCTTACGAGTATACTTCTGAATATCACCAAGCTATGGCAGGTCTTAGCACAGCTAACTTCGGTGGTTATTTTGAATGGCCCACTGGTGCAGCCTACGGTGACCCCGCATGGCCCTACACCATTGAGCGTAATGCCACGAAGAACCCCATTGCCATGCTGAACGAGAAAGACGATGTCGCTCATAGCCGCGCTTTTATCGGCAGTGCCGACATTGACTATAAGATTCACGGCTTCGAGGATTTGCGCCTCCACCTGACACTAGGTCTCGATATCTCCAACGGTAAGCAGTGGACCACTTCTTCTCCCGCCTCTCCAAACAATGTATATTACGGTAACAAAGGATGGGAAGAGATAACCAAGCGTAACCTCCAACTATCTGCATATGCTCAGTATTATAAGGACTTTGCCAAGATTCACCACTTTGATATCATGGGTGGTTATGAGTGGCAACGTTTCTGGCGCTCAAAGAGCAATAACTACTGGGGAGCTGTTCCAGCCACCAACCCCGTAAATCCTGGTGGATTCTATAATTGGAGCCTCTACAATTTTAAGACAGAGAACTACCTCGTGTCGTTCTTCGGTCGTATGAACTACACATTGATGGATCGCTATATGATCACAGCCACAGTCCGTGACGACGGTTCCAGCCGTTTCAAGGATCACTGGGCATTCTTCCCCTCTGTCGCATTAGCATGGAAGATTAATGAAGAGGCTTTCCTGAAGAACGTCACCGCACTGAGCGATCTGAAGCTCCGTCTTGGCTATGGTAAGACTGGTCAGCAGGAACTTCCCTCTGACGAAAAGCTTAGCACCGACTATCTGTGGATCCCCAACTACTCTATCAGTACAGGTACTAATGGTTACTATCCAGTTACTGGCGATGGTACACTCTACCGTCCTAACAACTATTTGCCCGACCTGAAGTGGGAGACCACTACTACCTATAACGTAGGTCTCGACTTCGGTCTGTTCAACCAGCGTTTCACTGCTAGCGTTGATGTGTATCTCCGTAAGACCACTGACCTGCTGAACTATGCTCCAACCGTGGCCTTGTCAGCCTTCCGCAATCAGGCATGGCAGAACATCGGTTCTATGGAGAACAAGGGTGTTGAGGTAACACTTGGTTTCAAGCCCATCCAAACCAATGATTTCTACTGGACCGTTGATTACAACTTCACCTACAATCACAATGAGATTACCGACCTGAGCGGTGTTTCCACCGACGGTTCACCTGTGCCTAACACCAGCATTACCATTGGTACTGACAAATATTTGCAGTACAACCAGGTTGGTTATCCCATGAACTCGTTCTATGTGTATCAGCAGGCTTATGACAAGAATGGCAAAGCTATTGAGAACGCCGTCGTTGACCGCAACGGTGATGGCCAGATTACGCCCGATGACCGCTACTTCTACAAGAAGCCAGCTCCTGACGTAACGATGGGTCTGAGTTCCCGCATGGAGTACAAAAACTGGGATCTCGGCTTCTCACTCCGCGCCAGCTTCAACAACTACGTGTTCGACAATTTCATGGCTGGTTCGACCAATATGAACCCGAATGAGGTCTACAACTCGTTCCACGTGTTGAACAACCGTCCTGTGAATGCGATGGCAGAAAATCGTTACACCTACGCCGTGACAGCACAGATTGTGGACCGCTACGTACACAACGCCTCGTTCCTGAAGTGCGATAACATCACACTTGGCTACTCATTCAGCGATTTGTTCAAGTGCGGCAACTGGCACGGACTGGCAGGACGTGTCTATGGCACTGTTTCTAACGTGTTCACTATTTCGAACTACGACGGAATTGATCCTGAGATCGCCAACGGTTACGACAACCTGATGTACCCGCGTCCTATCTCGTTCATCTTCGGTGTGAACTTCAATTTATAATCTTACATATATTATCATAAAAGAACAATAGTCATGAAAAGATTCATTCAGAATATAATTCCCGCTGCAGCCCTGACGCTGCTGTTCGGAATGACTTCCTGCACCAAGGACTTGGATGTGACACCCATCGATCCCAACCTCTCATTGGAAGTGGATTACGACGGCCTGTTCAACAAGTGCTATGCCAACCTTGGACTACAGGGTAATGGCGGTGCTAACGGCGACTGTGACATCGATGGACTCGATGGTGGTACCACCGGCTTTATCCGTCAGATGTGGAACTCTAATGAGTTGACCACTGATGAAGCTCTCTGCTCATGGGGTGACGATGGTATCCAGCAGTTTGATTACAACAGCTACGATGCTTCACATCCAATGCTGAACGGTTACTTCAACCGCCTCACCACTGGTATCAGTTACTGTAACCAGTACCTTCAGGTGGCAGAGGGGCAAGATGCACAGAAGGCGGCAGAGATCCGTTTCATCCGTGCTCTGCACTATTATCTGATGATGGATGCTTTTGGAGGCGTACCTTTCGCTGAAACCTTAAGCACTCCTACTTATAAGACACGCTCGGAGATCTACGCATGGATTGAGAGTGAGTTGCTGGCCATTGAGCCTGCCATGGCAGCCGCCCGTGCCAAGACGTCAAGTGACTTCATGTACGGTCGCGCCGACAAGGCTGCCGTTTGGATGCTGCTCATGCGCCTCTACTTCAATGCTGAGGTTTATACCGGCACCGCACAGTGGGGCAAAGCCGCTGAATATGCCAAGAAGGTCATAGACTCTGACTATTCTCTGAATATGACAGGAACCAATGACTGGAGCGCCTACCAGATGTTGTTCATGGGTGACAACGGTGAGAGCACCGCTGCCAACGAGTGCATCTTCCCTGTGCTCTGTGACGGCAAGAAGACCACCTCTTGGGGTGTCAGCCTCTTCCTGATGGCTTCTACATACGACACAGATATGGACGCTACGGCTGCTGATCCCGGTGGCAACAATGGTACCAGCGAGAAGTGGGCAGGTAACCGCGCCCGCTACGACCTCGTCCACAAGTTCTTCCCTGGCGACAATGCACCTACCGATGTTCAGGGCTACGAGATGAAGAAGGCTGCTGGAGATGACCGTGCATTGTTCTTCAGCAAAGGTCATACTTTGAAAAATGAACTCGGCTACTTTGGCGACTTCAAGGACGGCTATGGTGTAGCTAAGTTCATCAACTACAAATCTACAGGTTCTGTTGTCAAAGGTAGCGATGCTCAGTTCCCTGACACTGATTTCTTCCTCTTCCGTCTGGCTGAGGCCTATCTGACATACGCAGAGGCAACAGCTCGCGAGAATGGCGACCAAACCACTCCTGAGGGAACCGAGATGATCAACACCCTTCGTACCCGCGCCAATGCCGAGACTAAGACTGTTTACACTGTCGACCAGATTTTGGACGAGTGGAGCCGTGAGTTCTATTTCGAGGGTCGTCGTCGTGTCGATCTGATCCGTCATGGCAAGTTCGGTGGAAGCAATTACAAGTGGATGTGGAAAGGCGGAGCTAAGGAAGGCCGCAGCTTTGACACCCATCTGAATATCTTCGCCATCCCCGCAGATCAGGTGAAGGGTGAGATTAAGCAGAATCCCGGATACTAATAAAATAATAATAAGGTAAAGAAGTTAAAGGTAAAAACAGACAGATTATGAAAAAGATATTTTCTTTTGCGCTGATGTTGTTGGGTGTCGCCACGGCTCTGACCTCCTGTTCAGATGACCGTGACTCCAACCCCACCATCGGGCAGCCGACACAGTTTGTCGTCAACGCATCACCTGTAGCCGGACAGTATATCCAGCTGTCACCCGACAACAAGGTGAACCTTACATGGTCGCAGCCCAACTACGGCTATAATGCTACGGCTACCTATCAGATCCAAATAGGTGTCAACAACGGCGGGAACATCGTCTGGAACGAGAAGGACGGTGCCGACAAGTTCCTCGAGACCACCTACACACAGTGTAACGCCGATATCAGCGGTGAGGAGATTGCAGAGGCTATCTGCGAGATCGACGGTGTGGAAAGTGAGGATGATTACGTAGATCTGGGTTTCCGTGAGATTGCCTTCCGCGTGAAGTCAAGCATCCAGGACTCCAAGGGTAACGATGTGGCAGGCTCAGTCATTGTGTCAAGCCCAGTTATCTTCGAACACATGGCCGCTTACTGCGCCGTCAAGAGCCTTGGCTACGTCTTCGTTATCGGCAACTGCAGTGGTTGGACAGAACCTAAGGCTGCCAACGCTGATGCTCTCTACGATTGGCGCATATATGAGACAGAAATCGGCAGTAAGATCTACCAGGGTGTCGTTGAGATCCCCGAGGGCGACCTTGAGTTCCGTATATACACAGCTCTTACAGGCTGGGATGGTGGTAACTCACTGGGACATCAGGAGGAAGACGCTTCCACAGAGGTAGAGTTCAGTGGCGGTGTCTATTCTGACAAGTATGTTTATCCTGGTAAGGGTTCTTGGAAATTCGTTGGATTCCCTGGTGGTCAATTAGAGATTACTCTCGATATGATTCAGGGTACCATTAAGTTTGTTCAGATTTAAAACGGTATAAAAATATGAAAAAGCTAAATATCTTTATGTCGGCTCTTCTGGGCATCGCTTTTACGGCATGTACAGAAAACTACGACCCCGAGGTAGGTCCGCAGACCTACGCTCCTGAGAGCCCGTTGGCCACAAGTGATGTCACTATGACGTCAGAGGCTAGCGCCATTGATATCAAGAGCCTGATTGAGTCTGGCACTCCCATCACCATCGGTACAGTGTCGGTGCGTGAGGAAGCTATGCCTGTCAACACTGTCATCAAGGCAGAGGTAGAATTCTCCAACGACCCCGACTACGCGACCTCCATCATTCTCGATGGCAGTATCGACGAGAACAACGTCGTGACCGTTTCTCCCGGAGAGTTACAAGATGCATACTTCGACTTCATCACCCCCAACCCGAAGACTGTTAACCTCTACATGCGCACCACGCTCTTCACAGTGACCAACGGTGCTTCAGAGGCCATCATCGGCAAGCCCGGCGAGAACTACTATGCCGTGCAGTCGGTACAGTTCACCCCACTCTTCAAGGTGCAGATCTCACCTGACTACTACGTCATCGGCGCCAATGCAGGCTGGAGCACCGACGGAGCCCGCCTCCAGCGGTTCGAGCACAGCGATGCCGACGTCTATGAGGATCCAATCTTCACGATTGTGGTGGAGACCGGTGGCGATGACTGCTGGTTTGCCATTGCCGACGACACGTCTCTCGACGCCATCGATGCTGGAGACTGGACTCTGTTACTAGGAACCAAGGGCGAGAGCGAGGATCTTACAGGAACCATGGACCGCCGTATCAACCTCGGTGGCGACCACTCCTTCCACGTGCAGAACGCCAAGCGCCTGCGCATCACCCTCAACATGATGGAATACACCTACAAGATCGAGCCCGTGAACATCGCTGAGAACTACTACCTCATCGGCGGTCCTGGTGAGTGGAGCGCAGAGGGAGCCATCGGCATGCCGTTCAGCCACAGCGACAAGGATGTCTTCGAGGATCCTATCTTCACCTACACCTTCGCA
>Ga0265299_10003546_pt1 | contig 15146 bp, 26 predicted proteins | sample AusTroGonzalo_MG_4_FD_193485 | JGI IMG/M metagenome (GOLD analysis project Ga0265299, IMG submission 193485) | Bovine rumen microbial communities from tropical cattle in Woodstock, Queensland, Australia - Gonzalo_02 | ecosystem: Host-associated > Mammals > Digestive system > Stomach > Rumen ... | reverse complement strand
CATACGTTAAAGGAACTGTAGATTTTTATTGCGACTATAGAGACGATAAATCCTATAAAGGATATTTCTGTATAAAAGTAAATGATGCCAATTCAAACACATGCATAGTAAAAGCCCTCAATAAAATAGCAATGAGAGGACTAATGGAAAAATATAAACCACTCTATGACCTAGTGTATAATATCGGCATCAAAAAAGAAGAAAATGCACTAAAAGTGTTCCATTCATATAAAGAATTAAGAGACCTAGTTAAAAATAATAAAGATATATATTTTAACCTAATTTATTTGGCAGCAACAGAAGGCACATTAATGCCAACACTTGTGAAATCATTCATAGACTGCGGATTAAATTCATTTGAAGACCTTTTCGGAGCAAACCTCGCATATTACCTTGCACACGCAGCAATAGATGATTCAGCAAAATATACATTCGCAAAGAAAAAAATATATGCTGATATTATCCTGTATTTCCTTGAAAAAACAAACTTTAATTCAAATAAACAAGACTGTAACGAAGACACAACATTAAGCACACTGTGCATGGATGATGCCTTCATAGAACCAGTTAAATACCTACTGTCAAAACCTGAAATAAACGTCAACGTAAAAAATGATGTGGGATGGACAACAATAGGAGAAGCAATTAGACATAAATCACAAAATATAGTAAACGAACTCCTTAAAAGAAAAGACCTTGTTATAACAATAAGAGATATTAATCTTGCAAAAAAATTCAATATAACATTAAATCAATAAAAAGGTAATAAATTAGTATTGGCAATTTAAAATAAAAAAATTTAAAAATATGTGTACATTTTGTGAAAATAACTGGAGATTAACCAGTAAAGGCGTGACAGCAGAAAAACCACGCAATAACTACATGGAAATCATTCCTTGGTACGGAACAATAGAAGAAACCTTTTCTTTACCATTTAACAAATATAAAGAAAAAGGTAAGGCAATTAACTGTAGATTACTTGAAAGCGGAGAAGGGGCTGCTTGGAATAACGAAACCGTTCAAATGCACTTTCCAATAAATTATTGCCCAATATGCGGTAAGCCACTAGGAAAAACAGTAGAAATAGCAGAATTAAAAACTATATAGAAAATAATTAAAGGATAGACTAATAATCTATCCTTTTTTATTTAATATAAAAATATACTGAAAATATGCTAAATAATAGCAAAAAAACAGTTTAGCGCGTTTCCGGAGCCTTTCCGGACAAAAATTTTACCAGATTTTTAAAATTCCGGAAAAAATAAAAAATTAAACCGGCTATATTACTCTTAATTAATGTTAATTTAGTTAACTATCTGATAATGAGGTGATTAACAATATTTAACATAAAATATTTCTTTTTCACATATAATTTTTGTATATTTGTGCCATATAGTATATAATGTGATATTAAGATGTCGAGTAAACGAGGAAAGCGTGGCGGTAGTAAGAAGTTATCCACTGTGTTATTATTAAAGGTACGTGATGCCACATTGGATTTGTGTGGTTGTGTTGGTGACAAGCCGACCATCAATGGTATTATGCCTGCTATTATGGAGCGTTTGGATGAGGAAGAGCGTTTGGCTATGTTAGCGTTGGCAGAGAAGTGGCGTGGTAAGAAGGTACGCAGATGGAGTGACTATATGTTATATGATTGTATGGGTGAGGATTATCCGGGATTTGATGATGAGGATGGTTATGACCCGTATGAAGAGATATATAGTGCTTTATCTGGTAAGGGTAAGAACAAATTAAATAAGAAGTTATTCAAGAAGTCAAAGAAGTCGGGTAAGGGTAAGAAGCGTTATGAGCGTGTTGATTACTCTAATGAGGATGATTTTTGGGAGAATCGTGGCACTATGTTCAGGAATGGTGAATGGAGTGACGATTTGGACAATGAAGACAATTATGACCATCCTGAGAAGGTAATCAAGTTTTATCCTGACATAGAGAATGAGTTAGATGTTAAGGAGTTTCATTCTTTAAAGGAGTTCAGTGATTTCTGTAGTGACAATGGTTATTTTATGAGCAGTGTTGATTACAATCATTTATTGGATTGGGATGTGATACATTGTTGTTTGGACCCGGTTAGTTTGGAATATGATGAGAAGGAGATTATCACTGACAATTCTTATGGTGGTTTATATTGGTCTGTTAGTGATGATGGTGTTAAATATAATGGTGTTGAGTCGCATTCATTAAAAAATTAATATATGAAACGAGACATTATTGAAATACGTAATAACATCACCAATACGGTTGTTCGTTTAGAGCAATTGGAGAAGGAGCGTGAAGAGCGTGAGAAAGCGGAGCGTGAGGCTAAATATGAGGAAGAGCGTAAGAAGCGTGAGAAGGAAGAGGCTGAGTGGAAGGTTAAGCATCGTGTATTGGATAAATACACTTATATTTCTCCTTGGAATTATAACACGTATAGTTGGATAGGTGATTACATCAATCTTAGGTTCTATGAGTGGAGCAATATATATAGTGAGCCTAAGTTCTTTTCTCATTCAACTGCGTTCTTTAGATTCCTTGATGATTGTGGCATAATGCCTGCCGAGGATGATGTTCAATTATTCAAGCATTTCACCGGTTGTCATGCTGTATGTAAGCCCGGTTGTTCTGAGATAATTATCAAGCGAACATATGAGGAAATGAAGGAAGAATTTGAACGTGTTAGTACTCTTGCTAAAGTGTTGGCTACTGTACCTGATATAGATGATGCATCATAATGGCATAGTATAATGTACTTAATTAAGTACCTATTGCAGTTTGCAGTAGGTATTTTTTTTATGTATATATACCGGTATATATGTTGATATAGTTAAAATAAAAATGGGACATATCTTGTATAGATATGCCCCTTAAAATAGAAGAATTTATTATGAATGTCTATATTATGTCTATGTCTATATGTACTTATTTAAGTACCTATACGGTCTTCATCACTGCGCATTGCTCAAGTAGGAAATGTTTCTTTATATCTTCTATTGATGCATCGAATCCTCCGCATCCGTTTCCGGACATTGATTCCATATTTTCTTCACCCATGTATTCCATGCAATCTTTATATGAGTCGCAGTATTTGCATATGCCCTTATCGGTTATATCATTGAAGAAGTCTTCAAATGATTGAACTTGTGTAGTTCTGAATCTGTTTATTTTGTCCATATTTTTTATTTAAATATGGGGCAATCATATAACTATGACGCAAGATTTATGCGCATATAGCTATAAGTACTTAATTAAGTACCTATATGACGATACCAAGTCGCTGTATGCGCGAAAGTAATATGGTATTGCCCCAACTATATTTTGTACAAATATACAAAAAATAATTGAGAAACAGAAGGAATTTAAGGGTTTTTTTAGTACCTACCCTTAAATTCTCTTTCCCACGCTATTTTTGCTTTGTTTTTGTCTACAAAGTCTTGTATTCGCTGAAGGTCATCTAATTTTTTGTGGTTAACAACCGTTACCACGTTATCCTCCCAATCATCCTTACAGATAATGGTGATAGTACCATTTTCGCTCACTGTAAAGCGATTACGAGGCACAAGAAGGGATGTGAAGCATCCATTAGGTAAAGTACCTTCACGGAGTTTCTTCATCTTAATAACGTGGTCTCTTGTAATCTTAACTTCATTGTCGCCTTGTTTAAGCACCAATAGCCTTGTTTTAGGCTCAATGGATAACTGTACGGGTTTCAAATCAATTGTTCTTAAATTTGCCATTGTTACACTCTTTTTTCGTTTAACAATGCAAAGGTAATAAAAAGATTTGAATTGGCCAAATAAATTAACGTTTTTATATTATTTCTAAAAATACGTTAATAAATGTAAAAGAGGTACTTAACTAAGTACCTCCTTTGCCATTATGCGTACCATTCGACTAATTCGTTATCATCTGTTATAACGAAATCATCGTTTGGCTCAATGTAATTACCTTGTTTATCGTAGTTCGCTGCCGTTGTATGGTAGTGAAGTGCTACAATGTGCTGTTTTGGGTCAAGGTAACGCATATCCCACAAGTTACCATCACAGACGGGGAAGCCTGCGAAACGCATAGGAATCATTTCTTGGTTGGCAAACACAACTGCAACATTTCCGCCGTGCTCCAAGAAGTCCTTACATTTATCCCAATTATGTCCATCATAAGAAAAGGTTAAGTAATAGTTACTATACTTTTCTAATAAGTGAACTCTATTATATACCTTGGTATAATCATAGAAGGTTACGTTTGGGAACCACTCTAATATATTTTTGCCTTGGTATACAAAAGCCTCTGGGGACAAATCAGACGTGCCATTAAGTCTAACAGAAAAGCCCATATTATGTTTTTCGGCATATTTCTTGGTTTTCTGTATTTCGTGAATAAGAATACGCATAAACAAGTCCTTATTTTCGTAGAATAAGCGTGTTCTTTTAATACGTCCCTTATTAATACGACTTTCCTCAATGCCTCTAGCAAGAATATCACTTTTGTTATGACCACTACCATTAAGGCAAAATTTGTGGCAATGCTGACCACCAGGGCAAACCTGATACCCTGACAAATTCCAAGGTGCTAAATACAGACAATACGTTATTGTACCATTTTCGGAACTCAAACGCATCTTCATAGACTGGGAATGTTTGCCCAAATAAGCAATTCCCAACTCTCTCAATGTTTTTGTGTAATTTAATTGAACCATATAATACCTTATTAATTTATTCGAGTGCAAAGGTAATAAATTAGTTTTATATATACAAGAAAAAATATATCTTTAACTAAACTTTAACACTTTAAGCCAATTGTGTTAAAATAATGTTAAAGTCTTAAAAACATTTGGTTATTTCAGAAACTTTTATTACCTTTGTCGTGGGCAAACAGTATCCTACTCGTGGAATCACATCCTGTGCTGTAACTTATTGATTTTCAATGAGCTTGTTCAACAGGGAGTATTTTAATAACTTCTATATTAAATGTAATATAATATTATTTGTTTATGAATGTTAAAGTCATGTTAAAGATTGTAAATCCTTCTTTTATTTCAAATATTATTATTACCTTTGCAAAGTAAAAAGAAAAGGAGATATTAATATGAATAGTTTTTGGTTAACAAAGAGAGCAATTAAAGAAGCCCTTAAATTAAGTGAGGACTTGCCACAGACATCATTTGTTCATTTCCACATTAGTAGTGAGGGCAAGGACAAGGATGAAAAGACTGTAATAGAGATTGTTGTAAGAGATAGGAAAAAAGTTGTTAAGGACAACTTTAATAAACTTATTAGAGAAAACGCAAAATGGTAATTACGAAGCAAGAGATTGAAGAGCAATTTAACAAGTGGAATGGTATCATATTTAATAATGAGTTACCAACCCCCCACTTTGAGGTATGCCATACAAAGTCTTTCTTGGGTCAATTCCAATGGAGAAATGTATTGGGAGAGAGAACCTATAAGATTAGGGTTAGCACGTTTTACGATAGACCATTTGATTATTATGTCGATACTATTGTACACGAAATGCTACATTTCTATATAAGGTATAATAATATTAAGGACACTTCTTCACACGGAAGGATATGGAAGAAATATGCTGCTGATATAAGCAAGAAATATGGTTTGAATATTGCGCGTACAAGTCCAACCGGAGGCGGAGTTTCAGAAGCCGTTCTTGAGAAGAAAAGGCAGAGCAAGAACATTAATGAGAATGTTGTTATTTGTAAGTTGAAGGATGGTAAATATGGTGCTGCTGTAATTCCCCCAACAAAGATACCGGCATTTGCAAGAGGTTTTGCCAATTGGAATTACGTTACAGACTATAAGATAGTAAGAGCGCCTTGGTCGCAGACCTTTAATTTAAGGCATTTGAGGACAAGATGTGGCATAAGAACCATTAAGAAGGAAATATACGATGAATTGTTAAGCAACCCAATATTGAGGGTTTAACATTAATTAACGTGAGAGATTTATTTCTCTCACTTTTTTTTTGTATATTTGCCATATATACATTTAATTTAATTAATGATGGAAAGAATTAGTAAAGAAGATTTGGAGCTGCTACACGGAAAGATGATAGCAGAAAAGGAATTAACCATTTTAGGTTTCAAGAATAAATTGAACTTTGAGATTTACGATGGCTTTGCTTATTGCCCTAATTATAGAGGTAGTGAGTATTGTATGAAATTCCCAAAGGTTGAGTTCGTCAATAAGTCTAGTGAAATGCAAGATGAGATTCGTAAATATATGGGTCTAGACGAAAAGGACGATATTACAATCTATGAGATTATGCAGACTTATAACGAAATGGCGCGTGATGGTGTTCGTATCGAGTTCGATAAGAAAACAAAGCACTATAAGGAAAAAGAAGTTTGGAAGTAAATAACTAATAAAATCGAATTATGGCTAAATATACTATTCAACTTAATTTTACGGCTACCTATACCACAACGGTGGAAGGCGATTTCAGAAACGAAGGTGATGCACTCGATGCAGCAAGAGCGCAAGCAGAAGATGCAGATATGGAAGAGTTCACCATTGGTGAGGAACAGAATGCCAATATCTTGGAGATTAAATAAATAGACTAATCTTCTTTCATATATATACTATCTTGGATAAAGAGAGCTGATGATTCATATCATTGGCTCTTTTTTTTGTACCATAGCTACAGACACCTTGGTGAAACAACGCCTTCAGCAGTAATCCCACAGCAAAGGTAATAATAAAAAATAATATTGCCAAATTATTTTTGTTAATAATAGTTAAATTAAAAGATATTAATTAATATGTTAAAGTGATGTTAAAGATGAAAAAATGTTTGGTTAATTCAAATAAATTTATTACCTTTGTAGTGGGAATACCGGGATACAGTATGAAGAGTCATCAGCGCCGGCACGGGCAAAAAGAAAAGCGGTCAGCAATTGGTCGAAACCTTTTGCTAACCGCTCAAGAAAGGAGGTATTAAATATGGTTTTGTTGTGGAAGCGGGATTCGAACCCACGAAGACTCCGAAGAGTCAGCATACTTACCGTATGCCCCAGTTGTCCCGACTTGCGTCATTCCTTTGGTATTCCACAAATAAGTTGAGAGAAGAGGATTCGAACCTCTGTAGACTCCGGAGAGCCACCTCTTTTACCAAGAGGTCCATTTGTCCCGACTTGCGTCATTCCTTTGGTATCTCTCAAATAAGCCGCTGCGAAAGGATTTGAACCTTCTATCTCAACATCACAATTTCTTGTGTTATTGCGCCCTTGCCGGTATTTGGCTTCTCAGCGATGGTGTTGAAGACATATAGACTTACGTGGTCAGACGCTTGGCGACTTAATTCGTTATCTCCTTGTCTTTCAACAATGCAAATATACAAGAAAAAATCGGCAAACAGAAATGTTTTGCCGATTTTAACATTTCTTTAACATTTAACCAAGAAGGCTTGTTCTCTCATATTGGTTCTCAGAAATAGCCTTCAAACGGAAATCGTGCTGCTTATTAAGAAGCCTCATTTCACGCTTTGTAGCCCTTAATTGGGCTTGACACTCACGTACTATGGCACGACTCTTTACAAGCCCTCTGTGAGCCTTATACAAAGCCTTACGACACTCTTTATCGTCCTCCTTATCCCAATTCTCTTGAATGGTGTGACGATGCGAAATGGAGGTTTGTTCTGCCATATTAAGCACCTCCTTAATACCAATCCGTGTAATACGGAGTTGATTCATTTTAATTGTTTCTTTGCTCATATTATTAATCTTCTTCAAGTTCACATACTATCCCATCATAAGGATTGAAAATTATAGTGCTTTCAATTGATTCGCTCTCAACTAAGAAAAACCCTTGATTTGGGCTATAATACACTTCCATAGTAATGCCATCAGCAATAGCATCACGGGCATCTTGCTCTGACATTCCACAATTCATCAGTTCATCCAACTTCGCTTTATAAGCAATAGGATGCTGATTTTCATCCAAGTACAAATCAATGACTTCTTCTTTTCCTGCGGGGTGTAACTTCATATTTTATATCTCCTTTTTTAATTTCATCTGTAAGGTAATAAAAAGATTTGAATTGACCAAAGGATTTACATTCTTTAACTTGGCTTTAACGTTTATATAAAAAAACGTTGCAAACGCTCTTCCCACACGCTTGCAACGCCCATTTGAAAAGGTTCTGTCCTTGAAATGCAAACAAACAGATAGTATCGACTATCAGGCGCGTTTGTTTGCGAAAGTGGGCCCGGAGGGGCTTGAACCCACGACCTCCAGATTATGAGTCTGTTGCTCTAACCTACTGAGCTACAGGCCCTAGAGCCTGCTTCTATTACAGGCTCGGAACGGGTAAGAATCAAAGTCCTTATATTAAAGGCTTATATATCTTATCAACCACTCCCTTTTAATGTTTTTAATATAATCTTTTCATATTGCAAATGTATAAAAAATATTTTTAATAAAGAAATTTTTTAAGTTAAATTTTATTAATATTCGTTTTCTTTTGTATACGCCATAACAAGCCATCCCGTTTCATCAGAAAGGTAATTTGTTATTGCATCATCATCGTTATAATCAATGTTATCAGGAATCTCCATTTCTGTGGGAAGGTCTACTTCCTCCCCATCTGTGTACCATATAATATCTACAACTTTCATTACTTTAAGGCCTTAAATTTCTTTGCACCATATTCTCTATAATACCAACGTCCGTTATCAAACAGATATTGATAATTAATTTGACAATCACCCAGTTCATCAGCAACAATGGGCTTGCTTTCTTTCCAAGTCGCATCTATATTTACCCTTTTTGGTAATGCTGCATAAGGAACCGAACCATCAAGAATTGTTGAGTAATCGCCAGCTAAAACCAAGTTCAATGCGCTATCATAATCCTTATAACGCTTGCGTAATTCTTTGCCAAGACTACGTGGGTCGCCATCCCAATGATGGTACACACCAACGAATTGACCAAGTTTAACGCTCTTAATGGTATTATTAAGAAAGTCCATATCCGGAAGTTTATCTGTATTTTCAAGAATGTCGTTTATCTGTTCATCAGAATGGCCGAACGCTTTCCACATGTCAAACGCCATTTGGCGTGTCCTCAAATTAATCTTTGAGGTGTCACACTTTCTGCGTTTGCCAACGTCTTCGGGTCTTACTTTTACAATAATTGTTGCTGGTGTGCTCATAATTTATGCCTCCTTTTTACAATACTCTTCGTAATTCTTTAATGCCTTGAAAATGGTATTAAGTGCTGTATAGTTAAGGAATGACAATGGGTAGTTACAAGTCCTTTTCTCCCTTGTAATGGGATAATACTTATACCCAAACATTATCTTATCGGAAACCATAGTACACTTATAGGTATAACCCTTCATCTTGAACGTGGGCTTGCGAAAGCCGTGTTCAAAGGCAACCATACCATCTTTGCCAATGTATTCTTTAATTTCTTTCAGAATCTCTGTTGTATCTTTTTCTTTTGCCATATTATATACTTTTTTAAGTACCTTGTGGGTGCAAAGGTAGTAAATTAATTTGAAATGACCAAACAATTTACAATCTTTAACTAAACTTTAACACTCTTCAACTTTTGAACTCCACCACATAAACACATTAAGTTTTGAAGGTGTTCCATCTTTTTTCATCTTCTTAACTACCGGAACAACTCTATCACATTCGAATTTATATCCGTCAATGAAACCATACTCAACTGCATTTGCGTGAATTACTTTTACCTTTGTGCCGGGTTTAAGTGGACTATTTGTTCTTACGAACTCTGCCTTTAATGCCTTACGCTTTTCAATTAGTTCAGCATCTTTCTTAAGAAATTCCTCTCTTGTCATATAATATACTTAATTAAGTACCTTTATAATAAACCATATTTATTTTATATTCTTCAAGAATCGCTGAAATTGTTTCACGTGAAACCTCAGTTACAACATTTCCTTTTGTATCGAACAAAACAACTGCTTTAATACCGGTGTAACAAACAGTACAGCCATCACGAAGGACTTTTTTATTGAAATCTCCTCCGGCGTCTTTATAAATTAGAACCTTAATTTTGCTTCCATCTTCTTGATGGCGTTCCTTAACAAGCGCACTTGCTGCCGAGCGCACTTGTGCATAAGTTAATTTTGCCATTATCTGTATAAGTAAATTGCCGTGAACGAATCATCGCCATTTTCTTGGTCTTCTGGAATATGGCGACCAAATGGAATATAGCCGGCATCCCTCATTGCGTGTTGAAGTGCAAGGTGGTCGTGTTTCCAATCACCATTTTCAACGGTAATTTTAATATAGCCTTGGTTGTCAATGGAAAAATCAAAACTCCATTTATTGGCCGACAATATTTCTTGAATCTTTTCTTTTATTTGCTCATATATTGCCTTATTATAGGCTTGAATCGCTCTACTATTCATCTTCTCCAAACGCTATGCTAATGTTTTCGTGCATCGACTTGCAATCGTCATAATCAGGCTCAATGCCAAGTTCAGTCTCTGCAATTTCCGAAATATCCTCCCACGCCTTTTCAAGAATGGAATGAATCTTACTGAATGCCTTTTCTCTCTTTTCTGCTTTTGTCATATCTTTTTTAATTTTATATAGCAAAGGTAATAAAAACAAATGAAACGGCCAAAGGAATTACATTCTTTAACATTATTTTAACACTTGATAGGACCACGCCTTTCACTACTGTCAACTCGTGTGTACCGGGATGTCCCACTGCAAAGGTAATAAAAAGATTTCATATATGCAAGCAAATTAACATTTTTAACACAAAAAAAGTGTGCTACCCTCACGGGCAACACACCTCAACAACATTATTAATCTAAAAACAGTTTATTATGAGTAACTACGAAATGAAAAACTTCTTCAACTCTTCAACCAATGGGTGTTTGAAATAGGGTGCATCCTTTTGTTTTCCCTCAAACCATTTGCCTTTTATCTGCTCTCCCTTTTCGTCATAAAGACAGATGGAAAATACGTGTCTATCCTCAATGGCTTTCCAATCTTTGTTTGAAAGTGCTTCAAAGGTCACTCCCAATGTCCAACCACCTTTGTCCTTATCAAGAGTAATAAATATATCACTACCATCAGAATAAACAGAATACAAAGGTTTCTCGACTTCACTATTCGCATAATTTTCTTCTGTATATAATTTAATTAAATCCCCAATGGTTAAATCGTTATCAAACAGAATTGAATGGTCAATGTCCCCAACCTTTGCCCTTAGTGTCTTGGGAAGGTCTTTAATGTTCTCCTTAAACCTTTTTTCAACCTTTGTGAATGGTGGCAATAAAAGGTAAGGGAAACGTCTTTTGACTATTTCTGTGGCTACCGTGTTAAGTGACAAACTTACAAACTGATTAACGGTTAAATAAACATTATAATATGTTTTTTTCTCTCTCCAAGTTAAGCCAACACGTTCAGTTCTTGACGTGTATATATAATCAGTTGCAATAAGGTAATTTGTTTTTGTTATTGTGTAATCAAACAAATCCTTATCCTGAATGCCATACATATCAAGAATCTCACAAAGTTCATCAAACGAACAATTAAAACGTTCCATAAACTTTGTGAACGTATCAATTTCAGAAAGTAACTGCCTACGCCTGTAGGGAATTTCATCGCAATTAACGAAATAGACGTTTATATTGTCGTTATTCGTATATTTGAAATTACTTAATCCTTGCATAATAATATAAGTTTAATTGTTACCACTTATTGCCAATGCTTTGAAATGAATCATAGCCTCGTCCAATGTCATAGGATATGGGGCTACAACAACTCTGTTTTCTCCATCACTTGAAAATATATTGAAACTCTTATACTTGGTTGTATAAGTTGCTTCCTCTTTGTAAGCCTTATTGTAGGGCTTAATCTTCAAGGGTCTGTTTTTAGTGAATCTCTTATTACTCATAACTATTCTTTTTTAATTTTGTTGCAAAGGTAATAATAATTTTTGTAATATGCAAGAAAAAATCAATCTTTAACTAAACTTTAACATAATGGGCTTAAAGTGTTAAAGTTATGTTAAAGTGAGGAAAATATTTGGTAGTTTGATATTTATTTATTACCTTTGCAGTGGGAAAACAGCAGGATACAGGCGACTCAGAAGATGAATTTCCTTTTAATAAATTTGGTTTTCTCAATAATTATTTGTATATTTGCATAGTATCATTTATGGCTCTGTGGCGAAATGGTAAACGCAGCAGACTTAAAATCTGCCGTCCAGAAATGGACTTGGGGGTTCGAGTCCCCTTGGAGCTACGAAAAAAGGCTATCCTTTTTGGGGATAGCCTTATTTTATTCTTAGTAAGTTTATTCTATTGAAGAAAGTAGCCAATGTGTAAGCGGTCTTTCAATGGACGGCTTTTTCTCTATAACTACTTCGTGGTTTGGTTTTCTAAACTCCCACCACTTTTTATCTGTTTTAACGACCTTTGGGACTTCAATCTCCTTTGGCTGTTCAACTCTTTTATCAAATCTTAGAATATATTCATACTCAAAGATTAAAAGAGTAAACAGACTATAAAGTACGTTCCCATCGTCATCAGTAACACTTCTTTCTTCTCTCAACACAACATTTTCTTCAGGCACTTCAAGGTGCTTTAATATTTGCCCTCTAATAAGTTGAGGCTTTGAAATAAATGTGTGTAAGAATAACTTGCATAGTTTCTCACGCAAATTTTCTCTCATAGACGGTTTTATTTTCTTTTCTTCTGACATTTTTGCCAACCTTTTAGTTTTTGCCTTTTTGGACTATATTGTTTAACACTTGGTGCAAGAATATCCTTCATAGAAAGAATATAGGGGCCAATGGCCCCCATAGACATACTGAATATCATTACTCAAAAAGGTAACGACCAAAACGTACATCTACGCCGTGACGTTCTGCAATGGTCTGTTTTCCGCTGCGGTTGGTAATAATAACATCAGCCTTTGTGCCGTTGCCTGAAACGTTGACAATGTAAGACTTGCCATCAGTAGCCTTGTACAAGGTCTTATAGGTGAAAGACTTGGTAGCGTTGTTTACCACGCACTTCTTGGGGTTGATTTCAATGCGGCGATTCATACCTGCAAAGCATACCAAAATTGAAATTATTCTTGTTGCTTGTTTCATTTTAATTTTTCTTTTTTTAATAATAATTAATAACTTAATAATTTAAGCAAGGGCGGGCTTTGTTACTCGCCCTTGCACTATTGGATTACTCCTTTGCCTCTGTAGGCTCTGCCACCACTGGTGCCTCTGCGGGCTTCTCAGCCTTCGGTGCGGCTACCTTCTTTGCAGGCTTGGCTTTCTTCTCCGTAGGCTTCTTTTCAGCCTTCGGGGCGGTTGGCTTCTTCTCTGCCTTTGGCTTGGCCTCCTTCTTGGTGGGCTTCTTCTCCGTAGGCTTCTTTTCAGCCTTTGCAGCAGCCTTCTTCACAGTTGCAGACTTCTTGGCAGGTGCCTTTTCAGCCTTCGGGGCGGCTACCTTCTTGGTAGGCTTTTTCTCTGCCTTTGCAGCAGCCTTTTCCTTCTCCTTCTGCTTCTTGGCTTTGGCAGCGGCTTTCTCCTTTGCAGCCTTCTCCTTCTCTGCCTTTGCAGCAGCCTTTGCCTTGGCTTTTGCAGCCTTTGCAGCCTTCTCTGCCTTTGCGTCGGCTAACTTCTTGTCGTTGTAAGCCTTGGCCTCTGCAAGAACGTTGGAACCGCTGAAAAGGGCTTTCCACGCTTTGCTACCCTTTGCGGGTGCGTTGAGGAAGGTACACCACCGCTTCACGCTCCACACGATGCCCATAGCAGTGAGGGCCTCATACGTTTCCTTGTGTACGCCTGCAAGGTAAACTGAACACTTGTTCTTGCCCTCATAAGCAATCGCACTGCGAAGGCGGGACAGAAGGAAACTCAACTCACACTTTGTAACTTCTTTGTTTGTCAACACGTTTTTTGCCATAATTTTTTTCTCCTATTTTTTATTTGTTAGACATTTTGTTTTTTTAATTTCGATGGTAAGGTAATACTTTTTTTTGAAACCACCAAATTTTTTTCGCACTTTAACTTTTCTTTAACGTTTCATTTCAAATTTTAAGTTTTAACTTTCAAGTTTCTAATTTCGACTTTCAATTTTTAATTTCTGTGGGTAAGGTAATAAATGTTTTTGAAACTACCAAATTTTTTCGCCATTTTAACATTACTTTAACACTTTACCTGTCTTATACCTTATTATATATTATTATATACTTATTTAAGTACCTTAATATTCAGAATTATATGCTTTTTTAATAAGTTCATACACTTGTAGGTGCTTACCTTCGCCATAAATTCCGCCAATTGTTTCTGCAAATGGCATAATACGCTCAACTGCAAGGTCAATTTGCTTTTGGCTCTTCCTACCTAATTCCTTAACAAGAATCTTATAACCCGAATTGTGGGTGTTGCCATCAATGGTCTGTGACACGAATCCATTCTCACGGTGAACCGGTGTAAGGTACACATACACACCGCCATTTTCAGAATCGCCCGTGAATATGTTCCAACCGCCTTTTTGGTACTCAACCCTAATCCTTAATTCATCTAGGGTGTCAAGACCATTTCTTACAATTGGTTTACTCAACTTTACGTACTTTTCATTATTCATATTATTCTATTTTTTAATTGTCAGGTGCAAAGGTACAAAATAATTTTTAATCTACCAAATTTTTTTTAATTTATTTTCTAATTTTAACTTTTATTTGAAATTTGAAATCTTCTTTCTTGTGGGGAAAGAATCCTACCTTGCGGTAGGACTCTTTTGGGAAAGGTACACGTTAATGTACTCATATCCCTCGTTCTCTACATCTTCGTAGGTGAAAATGTAGTCAGACCCAATGCCATAGGCATCGCAGAGAGAGAGGATGCAGTCTTTCGCGTCCTTGCGGTTGTAGCGAACATAGACGAAATCGCCGTGTTCCTCGTCTGCAAAGACTTCGACTACGTGAAGGTGAAACACTCTGCCGCACAACTTCTTCAAGCGGTGGACAAATGCTGCGTTAAGGTGTTTCCTTGTGCGGGGAAGACCCTTAATGTACTGATAGGAATGTGTCATGTAGCAATCTCCTATTTTTATTATCCTCGGACTATCCTTGGATTTCTGTGTGCAAAGGTAATACATTTTTTTGAATTGGCCAAATTTTTCAGCAACTTTTTTTTCAATTT
>Ga0265299_10003544_pt1 | contig 15149 bp, 20 predicted proteins | sample AusTroGonzalo_MG_4_FD_193485 | JGI IMG/M metagenome (GOLD analysis project Ga0265299, IMG submission 193485) | Bovine rumen microbial communities from tropical cattle in Woodstock, Queensland, Australia - Gonzalo_02 | ecosystem: Host-associated > Mammals > Digestive system > Stomach > Rumen ... | reverse complement strand
TACAGTATTTATAAAACGAGCCCTAAAAGATGCTCTATCGGAATTTGATTTAGGGTTCAATGACGAAGAAGATGATATGATTTAAAGTAAGTATTATGACAATAAACTTAGAGAAATTTGGATATTGGCTAATTAATGTTCTATATTGGTTAGTAGGAACTCGAGTTGAGATAGAAGATATCTACAGAGATGTAAATTCGGTAAGTGAAGTTTTTTCAGAATATACATCTATTTTAAAAACACATGAGATAACCAAATTTAAGAATAAAAAAGTAAAGGAGCTAAGCAAAAGAAGGCTAATTGCTCTTTCTATGAGGGCATTTGAGTTTATAATGGGCTCTGAATATAGTTGGCCAATGAATACTCCAAATATTGATTATATCCAGATGTTTAAAGATGCAATTTTGGATAACATGAATATTAAAGTCGAACTATATGAATTTGAATATACAACGGAAGATGAAGTAGTTGAGGGATATGTACACTGTAAAGATCCTAAACTAAATGATTATTTACTGTTATGCCAATTCTTAATAGATAGACTAAATAAAATTAGAAAAAAAAAGTAGACTAATACATAAAGAGCCTACTTTTCTTTTTTTCTTTCATCGAATTATAAATTGACTATCTGTTCCTAACCACTTGTTTTTGTATCCCCTTTCTTTTCTTAAACGGTAAAGTGTCTTTTTGAACTGCGATAATTCTTCAATTTCAAAGCCAACTTGAATGCTTAGGTTAGATCTACTCATCATTATATCTTCCATCTTAGAATCTACCGTATAATACCTTCTGTACATTGGCGGACTTAAAATCTCTCCCGGTTCTAAATCCTCTATTATTTTTTGCTCAGGTTGATTCATACCAACCACATTTCCCTGAAAGCATTGAACGTCCTCAAATCCTCCGCGTCCAATCAGGTAAGATGATATTTCTTCCTGTGCTTCTTTAGATCTCACTCGAATGTTGATTAAACACCTTTTTGTATCCAGGCTTAACTGAAAAATACTTTGCAGGTCTTCTTCATTCTTTTTCTTCGTGTTTAAGTAATTAAGGGAGGGATAAACTTCTATTATACTGAAGCTCTCCTTTCTTCTGCCAATTACTTCGATTAATTCATTTTTTCTCATATCCAAACTTTTTTCGTAAATTTAAAATTAATTTTTCATATATAAGGATTTTAAGTGATTTACAAAATAATACACCAAAAAGAGGTTATTTGGGGAGGGGTGGTGTATTTTAGTAATTTTTAGCATAATTTGGCACAATTAAGCACTAAAAACCCCGCGAAATTTGTTAAAATTTCTATAATTTCCTTATATATGAGGAGAACTATGTTCTTCCTGTTATTTTTGAGAAAGTTTTCGTTTATGGCAACTTAAACTTTATATATGATTTTCAGGGGAGCGTCCAATACAGTATTAAAGTTGTGGAAATGATATTCATTGGTTGGGTTACCTTGATATGTCCCTTCTGATATCTGTATTGGCCTCTTTTTTATAGTTTAAAATTAATTATTATGATAGTCTTTCGTGAAAAATTTTATTTTGCATCTCTTAGGTCTGATTTAGAAAATGAAATTATTTCCCCAACTAGACCAAATAATGAGCTTGCAAAAAAATTAGTTGGAGATTATAAAACAGAGAGAACCTGTTTTTATCCAACTATTTCACAGGCTATCAGTTCTCTAGGAAAAGGATTAGTAGGAAAGACAGTATACGTTTATTCTACAACAAGACCAAGACCAGAATATACATACAAACCTGATATACAGGAGTCCCCATTTAAAGATATAACTGGAGAGATTTGGGTAACTTCTGAAACAAAATTACTTTTAGTCGGAATATATAAGATAAACCGACAGATAAAACTAAGTGTACACTCATACTATAATCCAAGACGAGTAGATTTAGAATATCCAACTTACTCGTTCAGTGAAATTATAAAAGGAAAGATGACTAAAGCTGTGATCTTAGATAATCCTAATAAATCACGGGTAAAAGTTAATATAGGTACTAAGATTTTTAGATCTATTGCCGATGCTGCTAAAGAAAAAACTCCGGGACAAATTTTTGGAGTTTATAGGCCTTCTAGTGGTACAAAAATATTAGCAACAGATGATTTACGCTGTTGTGAGTCATATTCTTTTATAAAGGTTGGTAAAGTTGAGATTACAGAAGACAGGAATTACAAAACACTTTAAAGTTATATGGCAAATTTAATAGATAAATACAATGTAAATGGTACTGAATATAACTTCTTTGATAGTAATAAGATCACTAAAGTTACTTATTCAGAACTAATAGAATTGCGCAATAGGGGAGAATTAATACCTGGGCAAAAATATAGAATTACAGATTATACTATATACAATACAGGCGATCTTTATGATGTCATTCAAGATTTTGCAAACTGTACAGAATCTAGAGAGATTCGATTTGATATTATTGTTGAAGCATTAACACCAAATACGCTCAGTGAAAATGCAAGAGCGGCAGAAAATGAATCTATTAGCGTAGATTGGAATAGCGTATTGGGCTATGTACCACAGCTTGAATCCTATGAACTAAAATATTGCTTAGATAACGATACGAGCAGATTTAATTGGGCTGAACCCGATGTAGCTAGTACACCATATTTTTCTATCTCTGAATTTGATGAAAAGGTTACAAATGGTAGTACGAAAGCGGTTAGATTCTATAGAAATCCCTCTATTGATAAATATCCAGACGACCCAAGTGCAAGTTCGAACGGTTATAATTATATTTTTGGTTGGTCAGGATCTGTGATAAGGGCTAATTATCAATATTTTTTGTTTAAATCTGACTATCCAGAAGATGATCCTGAAGACATAGACTGGGCAGAATTTTATTATTATATTGGCGAAGTTACTTTTAATGGAAGAAATCTTTATCTTTGGAAAAAATATGAAGGAAATCCTAATAATGCTGAAGAAATACCAGACTCCATAAGTGACTGTATTGAGACTGAATTTGGCATATTAACTGAGAAATTATATGAACCTGGGGATTTGAGCGAAGATAATTACGAATTTCCTTTATATTATGCTAAGTTAGATGGAGATGATGAGATAGATCAGGAATATTTGTCGGAGAAAATTGGAATAGAAAGATTAGTTTATGTTGAAGTCAATGTTCCAGATGATTTAGATTACACTTCAGATTATGTGACTATTTTGGAGAAGGATAAATTCACTGCTTATACTGATGGTTTTGATATTCCAAGTAATTTTAATGCTCAGATAAATGTATATGGAGAATTAATGTATTTCAATGACGGAGATAGTGTTTATACGTCATCAGATACTATATCAAATTATATAGGTAAAGGTGTTATCTATGAAATGAAGGACGATAAGGGTAATACCTGTCCATATGACTTTATTAATCTCAATACATTCTCTACAAATAATGACGAATTTTATGCGGGGGTTGTAATTAAAGGCCCTAGAAGTAGTCTCCCTGATATATCATTTCAAAACGGAAATTTCATGGGATTGGTTGTAGGATATGATTGCTCCCACCTGGTTATAAGCGGAGATGATTTTCTTAATGGCGCTGTTTATAAAGACGTGGAAATTAGTGGAATAAATGGAACATCTTCTACACCAACCAATCTTACTATAGATGAAAGCAATTCAACGTACTTAGATGATGGAAATTAAAGATAATAGCACAACATATTTAATGGGATCGTCTTATTTCTTTGGAGACTATCCGGATTATAAAATAAAAGATGTAGATAAGCTAATCTTTGTTGATTCTCCAAAACTATTTAAAAATGTTATGACAATGAGAAATGGTCAAGATGATATTTTTATGTGGAGGAGAATGACTGCCAATGATTTTATAGATTATACTTTATCTAAGAATAATCCTCTTCAGCTTGGTAAGTTCTTGATTCCAGAAATTTGTAAAGAAATAGGGTTTACAATTCAACACTTAAGACAACTAGAGCCGATTGTGGAGAGGCTAGATAAACTGCATGAATATCAGAGAGTAATCTATAATGCATATCTAGAAAACAACGACTTTACTTTAACGGATGCACAGAGAGATCAAGCTTACGAAGTTTATAAAAGTGCAAGAAAGGACAAGTATGATAATACTAAGAAATAAAGAATTCAAAGAGCCTTATTTCTCACCAACACTTCATATCGACGGAAGGGATGAAAACGGAAAGAAGATATGCATTCCGGCTTATATAGACGAAAAGGGAAAGATGAAGGAATTAACAAAAGAGGTCTGGGATAAGTATCATAAGAATTCAAAGCAAAAACAAAAATCATATTCTGGCTATGAACCTACTTTAGGGACGGGATATGTTAGTTCTGTACAATTAAGAGACGCTGCGGGTACTGGTATTTATAATGTAGCAGATACAATAGAAAATACTGCAGAGAAGATAGGCAAAGTTCATCCTACTGTCGGTAAGATGACGGAGAAAGTCAGAACAAGGATTAAAGGATATACCAAGCCTATTAAGTCTTTTATACAGGTTAGAAAAAATAAACTTAAAAAATCAAAGTTGGGATATGATAGTACTAAGAAATAAAGAGTTCGCAAATATTACAAAGATCACAAAACCAATTGTTAATTCTGCTGAGAAGGCTGCTCAAAAACACAAAGTATATCTTGAATATTTAGAGCAGATGAAAAAAGCCAAAGATTCTGGTGGGTTGGATCGGTTATATAAAACGTTTAGGTGTAAAGGATATAGTGAACTTGACGACGATAATATAGTTCCTGAAGATATCATGGAAGAGGCTAAGAAGTCTGGTGTTATTCAGAAAGATAAGAATGGTGTTTGGAGAATAATATCGATGAAGAAGGGAAAATTCTGGCCTAATCACTATAAAACAAAGGAAAAGGCACAAGCAAGTTTAGCTGCTTATCATGCCAATAAACATTTTTCCGATACTACAGGACAACAGAGTGATAATTTAGACGCTGCCTCCAAAACTGCAATGGGTATAGGAGCAGGTGGATTGTTTTTAAGCGCATATCATGATACTAGAGCAAGAAGTGTACTAGATAAGCATAATAAGAGTCTGACGGATGCTACTAAGGCGGTGCAGATGAAGGATGTTAAGAAATTATCTAAAAGTCGTGAATTTTTATCCGGCAAAATGAAAACTCCTCCTATTCCACCAATTAATAAAGCCGCAAAACACCTTGTTAAATCAAGAAATGCCCTTTACGGTGGTGCTATCGCCGGTATTGGGGGCCTTGGATTGAAAGCTTTGGCAAATAAGAAGAGACAAAATAATAATCTTGCAGCTGGACAACAGATGCAATAACCTGAGGTAAATAATATGATAATATTAAGAAATAAAGAATTTGCTAGGAGAGATTATGCAGGATTAAATCAAGCGGAGGCTGATGCATTAAGGGCAAAGCGAGCTGATTATGCAAAAGGGCTTAGAAAAGTCTATAGAGAGAGTATAGCCCAGATTGATAAATCCCCGTCGGACCCTCTTGGATATATTAATAGAGGAGCTATTAATGGTGGCGGTGTGACTAAATCCTATAAGGTCGATACGACTAGGGGGTTATTAGATTCTGACGAGATCACAAGAAAAAACCATAAAAATGGGATAAGAAACCAACTATCAAACAATAGAGATGTAAATGAAATTATGAGGAATGATGTATTAAAGGATTCCTCCATAAATCATTCTGGCCCAAAAACTAATAAATACGCAACAAAAACGACGCCAAATGCTACACCAACCCCTATTAAAAAGGGTGGTTTTAAATTAGGAACTAAAGGTAAAATAGGGTTAGGAGTAGCTACTGCTGTTGCAACGGGTGCCGGAGCTACATATTTGTATAATAAAAAGAAGGCAAAAAAGTAATATATTATTTCCCACAATGAATTTGAAATATGAATTCTGCCTATTCAATTAGATTGTGGGAACTAATTATTCATATCCGAATTTAATAAAATTTCCTAAACGGTTTCTGCAAAGAAGGTTCGACTCCTCTTAGGAAATCTATTATGAAAACAGTATTATATAAATTCGGAAGAGCTGTAAAATTTTCTGGGAAGTGCGCTCTCTGGCCACTAAAGAAATATATAGAATTTATGGCTCAAAGCTACGGAAAAATGTACGGAGATAAAGTTCAGTATATTAATTTTGGACTTTAAGATGAATGATGTACTAACCAATGAATAATAGTAGTTGGCGTAGTTATTTTAAATGTAAATGATGATGGGGGAGCTTGGGATATGCCTAAGATTTACCTCCCCACTTGTTGCGAATATATAATACTATTATAGATATGATAATATTAAGACACAAACGATATACTGCTGCTCCAATAATGCCATCATCGCTAGATAATGGTTCTAGTACAAAAGGTAGTGGTTGGGGTATAGTAAGTAAGCCGACTAGTGATGAAGAAGCTACTAATGCATTGGGATTAAATGGACTCTCAAAGACTAATGAAATCAACAATAATTCTAATGCCCTGGAATTTATGTCAGCTGCATCACAAGCTCAAAATCAGTTATTAAATAGTAATAGATAAATATGGATGCAATTAACCCGTTTAATGATCCAGAATTTAAGAAAACACTTTTAGCAAAAGAAGGAAAATTAATTCAAGATTCAGAAGATGAATATGAAGTATTGCTAGATGGAGATAGTGATGGTGAGGAGTTTAACAATAGAAAAGATGATCTAAAGGATATAATAAAGGGTGCACCAACTCTTCCAAAGCAAGTATCTAATGTAATTCTGGATGCTAATCTTCTTGCCAAAAATGAGCGAGAGGAGAATATAAAAAAGATGCAATTGTCAATCAATCAGGTCTTTTCTGATTACAACGCTAAGTATGGGACAGATCTTCAACTAGATTTATCAAGTCTTAGTAATTCTCTAGTTGCAGTAAGTACACCAGAGAAGAGACGCCTACTTCAGCTATATGTATCTGAGATGTTTCAATCATTGAAGCCGCTAATGATACTTCACATGTTGGAAAGATTGACAGTATGTATAAACTACTTGCTGAGTCCGGAGCACATGTTTAATCAAAATGAAATGTCTATACCAGATATTTGGGTAGCATGTCAACAGATTATGAACATGATGGACCAGTTGAATGCAATGAAAGATGATATTGAAATTAAAGGTTCAGATCTAGAATTAAAGAAGTTGGCAGAGGAAAATTCTGAAGTTGATTTTGAAAGTGAAGAATCCAAAAAGACAATTTCGGATTTCATGACACTGTTTAATAAAGAATTTGGTGGTAAATAATATGATAATACTTAGAGATAAAAATTTTGGCATATTTTCAGAAATAAAGCCGTATGTTAAATGTATTTTTGGTAAAGACGCTACCTCATATACTTATGAAGAGGAGCTTGAATACATATCAAGGGTCGCTAAAAATAACATAGAACGTGCACAGAAGGGCAAGAATATTTATTCTTGTTTTAATATTGATCCTAAACAATACCGTAATGATTTTCTAAAGTATTTTGCTAATTTAGGAGTTAATACTAATAGCATAAATAAATCCTTTTTTAATTATGTTGAATTTTTCTCTAAATTTTATAAAGAGTATACTATCAAACAATTTTATCAAGACGTAGTAGAACACCCAGAGAAATATATAAAAAAGGGGATTAAAGAATATAGTTGGCAATATACATCATTACCAGAGTTGGAACACTTATTTCCAGAACCAGTAAATCTTTTAAAGGGCGATTACGAAGACATTAATGCTGAACAACGGGAGGGAAGTTATGCAATTGCTGATAGGCATATTGGAGAAGATGATTTTAGGGATATTGATTTTATGGTCATAGGTACTAATAATAAATCATTTAAGAACTATTATGTACAGGGAAAAATAGGAACTGACTATATAAAATTGCTTAAAGATAGTATAAAAGCTCAACTTGATGAATATTCTGAATATTTTATATTCAGCCCAATTCAACTATCAATTATAAATAAATTTTTACGATTATAACTTTTAAGTATGAGAAAAGAAAATCCTGGATTTTTTCAGAAGATTTTTGGTTGGGGAGGTGGAGTATCTAGTAGAATTCCGCTCAAATCCAACATTTATCGCAGCTCTGGAGGTTATTCTAAGATAGGACAAACAGGTAATAAATGGTCTGCTGGAATGGGAATGGATAGAAAAAGTCCACTCCTAGGTAACAGTACGCCCAGTAATATAATGAGTTCCTATTTTGAAAGGATTGATGAATTAAAACAGTATCAGCTTATTGATATTTGTAAACTTGCTACAAACTTCTTTTCAGATTATATTATAAATTTCTTGAATGATTCTGGACAGCAAGCAATTACAATTATCGATGAGGATGGTAATGTGGATCAAACAAGGACCGATAGAGTAAATGAAATACTTCTAAAAGATCTTAAGTTATTTGACTATATAAGAGACCATACAAAAGATATGGTTTTTTATGGACAATATACATCACTTCTCTGTAAATCTAAAGATGAACTCGGACATACTAAGTTTCGATTTGAAGAACTGTATGATCCTATTTCCGTAATCACAAAAAAGAAGCGCGGAAAAGAGGGAAGCATAGATGATTCATATTTAGCGAGAGGTGAGGATGGTAAAATATATGAAATTCCTGCACACCAAGCATTTAGTCTGGGAAATATAAATCTAAGACTTGTTAATGACTTGGCAGACGATTATACTACTAGCAAGGACAAAATCAGAAAACCCTCTTTTGGTGTAACTAAAGACCCAGAAACTAATCTAGATAAGATAATTAGAAAAGAGTCTTATAGTACCGGAGAGCCTCTATTCTATTCTCTGATTCTAAAACTGAAGGAACTTATTATTAAAGAGCTTCTAGTATCTCTAATTTCATTAAGAGATTTGTCGAGCGTACAAATATTTCTTCTTCAGTTTGATAAATCCACACCTAAAGAAACTGCTCAGGAATTATGTGCAAGAACAACTAAGCTTGCAAATAATACAAATGAGTTAGCATCTTTCTTAACATCTCAGTTTGATCCTGTCAGCTTTATAGAGAATACAATGACACAGTCTGCTAAGTTTGTGCCTGATTATAACTCAACTCTCGGAAATAAAAATAACTTACTTCCGCTGGATAAGCTGACGGATAAATTACTGGATATAATGCAAAACTTAGATGCATGTAAGAATAATGTGCTTAGTCCTCTTGGAATTCCTGGAACAATTCTAGATTCTGCAAGTGGATCTAAGTGGGCAATCTTACAACAATCAGAGAGAGCAAATAGTAGAGTTTCTGGATTTATGTCTGGTATAAAAGACTCTGTTACTAACCTAGTTTGTGATATATATTACACCTTATATGGAACTGAGTTAGATCCTAGTCTGGTTAAACTTCATATATCAGAGAAAACTAGTGTTGAATATAATAACCAAATTAATCAAAGTGAATCTGTTACTGGATTAGTTAATGGAATAACTAATATCCTAACTTCGTCATTGCAGGCACTAGAAGCAAGTGCGCCGCTGGTTGACATTGAGGCTTATCTTAATTATATACAAAATATGATTAAGGATATTGACCCAGATACAGAATCGCTTATAAGTGACTCTACCAAGGAAATGTATACCACTTACCTAAGAAATAAACTTGCAGCAATGGCAGAACAGCAGGGAATGGATCCTAGTTTATTTGCAGCGCCGGTAGAGGAAGAAAAATCAATATAATAAAATACTATGGAAGAGAATAAGAAGAAGCCCGTGGATAAGGATAAAGAGGCGGTGAAGAAGGGCATAGTTGGTGGTGGTGCATTAACTGCTCTTGGTTCAGGCGCCTATCTTCTAGGCAAATATCCTGAAAAACATCCAGAAAAATATGTAAAGGCGGCGGAAAAATATAGAAGAAAAATTGGAGCGGATCCATTTAAGTTTGCAAAAGAATCAAAAAAGATTGGAAAAGTTATGACCGGAGTTGGTCTAGCTACTTTGGGTCTTGCTGCATATAAACATCACAAGGATAAAAAGAAAGGGCAGAATAATGATAATCCTGAGAAATAAAAAATTTGCAGATATTCCTTCACCAGGAGAAACACTTTCTGAAAAAGGTACGAACAGTGAAGGAAATGCAGGAGAAAGTACATCTTCTCAGGAGGTAACTTCTAGAGATTTACAAATTGAGCAGATGAGATTACAGAAACAGCTTCTCTTAATACAACATCAAAAGCAGCAAATGAGGGTAAAGGAAGAAATGGCAAAAAGACGTCAACTTCAGCAGCTTAGTAGGATGGAATCAGAAGAGAAGCAGAACCAGAGATCTAATCAAGTGAAAGTTAGAAAAATGGAGGCTGATAAAGAAAAACCCGATAATACAAGTCTTTATAAAAACAGATCTCATGCAGTTGCTCCTGTACCAATGAAAGTATAAGAATTATGTTAGTAGAAAAGGAAAAACAATTTACAAAAGGCGTAGAAAATAATAACTACAACGAAGAACGGGGTAATGAAAATTATAACCCCTTAAAACAAGAAGATTAAGACTATGATAATACTAAGAAATAAAGAATTTGCAGAGACAAATAAACATAATTTGGCCAATTATTCTAGTAAGAGAGGTATAGGTCGATCTGCAATTGTTGGATTAGGTCCCGGCGGTCTTGTTGGTAGATATGCTGGTATGAAAGCTGGTGAAGCCGCTGCAAGGAATGGTGGATCTGATAAAAAAGCACGAAATACTGCGAGTCTAGTCGGTGCTGGAACAGGAGCTGCGGCTGGTCTTGGCATTGGTGCTGGCGGATATTACTCTGGAAAAAAATTAATAAAGAAGGCAGTTAATAGTGAGCAAGGTAAAGAAATACTCAAAGGAGTGAAAGAAGGTGGTGTGCCTAAGGAATATATTACTGGCGCAAAGAAACTTGCTAAAGGCGCTGGTAAAGTTGGTGTTGGTGTTTTAGCTACTGGTGGAGCATTGGGCGGTCTTTGGGGAGCAAGAAAAGCCATTAATAGTAAAATCAAGAAAAGAGACCGCGATGAACTAAAGGACTATAGATCTGCTGCGAAAAAGTAATAATATATAATATTTCCCACAATGAATTTGAGATATGAATTCTACCTATTCGATTAGATTGTGGGAACTTGACTGATATTTTAAAATTATGAAAAATTTTATTGACCAGTTCGATTCTACAGTAAATTTAGAAAAAGAACTTGCCGGAATTGATGTAAGAGCACAATATACAACCCTTACGGAGAGGGAGAAAAAATTAATCTTTTTAAAAATAAACGGATATAATAGATTGCCCCCTACCATAGAACAACTTTATTCTGATGACTATTATTTGGGAGGAGTTGATTTTTATGATGGTGGCAAATCAATATATCAATTTTGGAAAGACGAATTACCAAAAATATTTCCTTCTGAATTAACGACAGCATATCCATTCTTAATATTATCGGGCGCTATAGGTATTGGAAAGTCTACTATATCTAGATTATGTATGGCTAATTGCTATACTAGGATGTTATGCATGAAAAATCCATCCAATACTCTCCACTTAATTCCAAAACCCTTCTCTTTCGTAGTAACACATAGAGATGAGACGGTTGGATATAATGAATTTATTAAATGGTTTAAAGAAGAGGCCCTACTAAAAGTTCCATTCTTTAAAAATACTAGGCCAAATTTTAAACTTCAATTAATTTCTTCCGGTCCATTAGGTGGTAAAATTGGCTTAGGATCTGATGTATTGATTTACATACTATCAGAGCTTAATTTCTATCCAAATCCACAAAGAGCACAAGGAATATTAGAGGCAGCTTATGGACGTATGACTAGCCGTTTTAACATACAGGCAATGCAAATGGTCGGTAATTTAATAGTGGACTCGTCGTCTAAAGGAGATAATGCTGCAACAGAGTGGTTCCTAGATAATTCACCCAGAGAATATACATACTATTGTCATCCAGCACACTACGAAGTAAAACCACAAGACTACAAAGAATCAAAAGGACAAACATTTCCAATTTATGTCGGAGATGGAAAATATCCAAATCAAATTTTAGGCCCTTCATATAAATTAGCAGAAGATCAAGACCCAGAAAGAGTAATTCACGTACCAATACAATTAAAGGTTGAAGCAAAGCAAAATCTGGAGAAGATGCTTCAAGATAAGTGTGGAATATCAACGACCTCTTCTGATCTATTTTTTAGTGGAAGTGTAGAAAAGTTTGCAGAATGTATGGATCGTCCAAATCCTGTCCCAGAAATAATAAAGGTAGATTTCTATGACATGTCTGATCGACTAATTGATATCTTAAGACCTGCTGTTAACCAAATCCCGGCAGGCACAACAATATGGTTAGGATTAGACTTAGCTAGAGTAGACGACTATGCATCTATTAGTGCTACACAGTTTGATCACTGGAAATTCATAGGTAATGCGAAATTTCCGGTTATTAAATGTTATTTTGATGTAGCAATCTCAAGAAAAAACGGGCAAGAAACGAGTCTTAGACATATTTTCGATTTTATCATGGCATTAAAGGCAGAGGGTTTTAACGTAATTGTATCTGCCGACCAAGCATATTCAGCCGAAATTTTGCAGGACTGTAAGCGTGAGAATATAGAGGCCCGAAATATAAGCACCGATAATGTCCCTTGTCAGCCGGCACTTTACTTAAAAAACCTAATTTTACAGGGACTTATATCTGTTCCAAAAAATAGAAGATTGTTGAGGGAGGCATACGATCTAAGATATGTACCAATGAAGAAAGGATATAAAATAGATCACCCCAGTAAAGCCACAAATAAGCCAGAAATTTTTGACGATATAAGCACTAATCCTAGAGGCTCAAAAGACTGCTGGGATTCTTTGGCGGAAAGTTGCTATAGTCTAAAATTATCTATAGACGCTGGCGAAGAGGATGGATACTCAAATGGAATAGATAAACAATTAACACTTGTATCTGAAATGACAAAAAGTGCTGAAGAACAATCCGACCAAGTATTTCAAGACATGTTAGAGGGATTCGGATTTTAGAATAAATTAAAGCAATAATGATATGATATTGTTAAGAAAATTATTTTTCGATTCTAATTCTAAGAAATATAAAGATTCGAAAGAATTAGCTACCGGAATAGCATCTGGAGCTATATTAGGGCCTACAGCATATAAATATGTAGATAAACAACTAAATACAAAATACATAAAAGATTATTTAGAAAGTCATCTAGAAAAAACAGATAAACTATATAAGTCACTTGGGAAAAAAAATTTAAGCGGGTTTTAAATGAGCTAACATCTACAATGACTCCAGAAACTATAAAAGGCATGAAAAAATCTTCACTGATCGGTGCTGGTGTAGGAGGTGTAATAACTGGAGCAGATTTAATAATAAAAAACCGCCATCAAAACAAAAATAAAAAAGAAAACAACAAATTACCTAAAGTTAAATCATTTTCTCAAGTAGCCGAGGATTGGAATGAAAATGATGATAGATATGTTAAATTAGTTGAAAACGCTAAAAAGAGGCAAAAATTTTTAGTAAAATATGGAAAACCTAATACAATATATGCGACCGTTGGAGCAGGTATTGGTGCAATTTCTGGATATAGAAGTGGAAAATTGTACAAATCAATAAATAACGGAAATAAGGCTGCCCAAAAATTAATTGGAAAAGCATCAATATTAGATAGACATCCAATATTGCTTCGCACTGCCGGCAATACAATGATAGGAAGTTCTGTAGGTTATAGTATTTCAAATTTAGGAAATCACATGACATCAATAGCTACTAATGGTAAATATCTAGCATCAGATCCTGAAAGATTAGAAAAAATGGCCAAAAACGAGAGAAAAGCGGCAGATAGAATTGTATCTAAGTATAAAAAAATGAAAACCGCAAAAGAAAGGGAAGAATTTAGAAAAAAAATAGGGGTTAAGTTTTAAATAATAATAAACATACTTTAAAAAACTAATTAGAATTATTAATTTGAGATATGAATTCTGCCTATTCGATTAGATTGTTGGAACTATAGCAATAAAAGAGGAATATTATTATTAAAATATTAAATAAAATGATAATACTAAGAAATAGACTGTATTCTAAAAAGAAATTTACTCATAAATATAGGGGAATAGTGTCTGGTGGGTTTATAGATAGAAATGATAATGCTCATCCAGATGAAGAAATATCTAGTAAAATTGCTATTAACTGTAAGAAGAAATACCCAAGAAGTCGAAAGAATCAGGAAGATTGTATAGGGGATTCTATAATGGAAGATAGAAACATAGAAGATGATGTTAAGGCAGTGACTATTGCAGATTCATTGCAAAAATTAAGAAACTTAAAATAAAAACAGAAAAAAGGATAAAAAAAATAAATAATTATTATCCTAAATAAAACAAACAAATAAATTAATCAGAAAATTATGTTAATAGTAAGAGACGTTTATTACTCTGCCATCGATGAGAATGGCGAAGAGAGATTATTCTCGGTGAATGAGATTATGACAGAAGAGGAATATCTTCAGAGAGAGTTTGGCGAGAAGCTTGAGGGTCTTGTCAAGAAGGGTGATAAAGCCGCTGCTGCCGCTCAAAAAGAAGCTACAAAAGAAGCCATCGCAGAGGGCGAAAAGGGTGCTGCCAAACCCGGTTTCCTTAAGAGAGTTGGAGGTAACATAAAGGCAGCCCCCGGTAAGTATTTTGAGGGTGTAGGCAATCAAGGTAAAAAGTTGGCCGGAAAGAACAATGAAGTTATAAAGGCCCTCGGTAATCAGATTGCAAAGCATAATAAGATTGCTGGTACAGGTCTTGCAGTTGCCGGCACGGGTGCAGTTGCTGGTGCAGGTATCCTTGCTAATAAGAAATTAAAGAAAGGAAAAAAGGAGAAAACATTCTCTAAAGAGGAAAAGGGCGAGGATGCTAAGCTAAAGAAAATGGATAAATTGAATCTCTGGATGTATAAACATCAGCCAAAATATTTTAAAAAAATAGATAAACAAACGGCTGAGAGAGATTATAAATCAGTTCCAAAATCTGCTGCTGCTGCTGGTCTCGGTGGTGCAGTTAGTGGTGCAGTTGGTGGTGGTATTTTAGGAAAGATGGCAGGAACTGGAGTATTAAAAACGGCTGGTAAACAGGCAGCTTTATCTGGTGCTGGTGG
>Ga0265299_10003543_pt1 | contig 15151 bp, 10 predicted proteins | sample AusTroGonzalo_MG_4_FD_193485 | JGI IMG/M metagenome (GOLD analysis project Ga0265299, IMG submission 193485) | Bovine rumen microbial communities from tropical cattle in Woodstock, Queensland, Australia - Gonzalo_02 | ecosystem: Host-associated > Mammals > Digestive system > Stomach > Rumen ... | reverse complement strand
ACGCGCCACCAAGCCGTATAACGTCGACAACTCATACAATTTAGGCTTCGAGGCGAGCGTCATGTACCGTCCGACAGGCTTTTTCAACATGCGATTCTACGCCAACGTCTACGACTCGTATTATTCAACCTTATTCTACGGGCAGAAGGTGGCGAGCGATATGTGGTCGTATAGCCTTCGTCTGAACGTTTGGGCGAAAGTATGGAACAAACTCGAGGTGCATGCATCGGGTTATTACCGTTCGGCGACACAGTCACTTTATGCGGAGCAAAGGCCGGCTTACGCCATCAACTGCGGTCTGCGTGCCGATTTCTTCGACAAGAAAATGTCGGTTTTCCTCAACGTGAACGACATCTTCAACTGGAACAAATGGGACAACGACACATACAACCCGTACTACATCTCATATAGCTCTTACAAGTTCAACAGCCGTTCCATCAGCGCCGGCGTGACATTCCGATTCGGAAAGATGGAGCTTGAAAACAGAGCGAGAGAAGGAGGAGAAGATGCAGGAGGCGCCACAATGGGAGGCGGGAAGTAACACTCACCCGTCATTTCGACTGGAGCGAAGCGGAATGGAGACCTGAGCTTGCGAAAGCATTCGCCAGAGGCGAATAAATCCTTGTTTATCGAAATCATTCGATTGTTTACGTTAAAAAAGGATTTCTCGACTACACTTCACTTCGTTACGTTTCGCTCGAAATGACGAATTGAATGAAATTTTTGAAATATGAAAAAAATATTTTTATTATTAGGGATTGTGATCGCATTCATTTCTTGCGATAATAACAGCAAGCAGCCACAGCAGCAGTCGCAGGCGGCACCGAAGAAGCATGTAACCGTTCCGAAGTTTGTCGGTGATTCGGCGTATTATTTTGTGAAAGCGCAATGTGATTTCGGGCCGCGTGTGCCGGGAACCATGGCGCATCAGCAGTGTGCTGAATGGATGATTGCGACGCTCAACGATTATTGCGACACCGTTTATGTCCAAGATTTCAAGACCCGTATCTACGACGGGAAGGTCATCGATGGCAAGAACATCATCGCCACATTCAACCCTAATGCAAGAAAACGACTTGTCATCGCAGCACATTGGGACTCAAGGCCTTATGCCGACAACGACCCTGACGAGGCTAACTGGAAGAAGCCTATCGACGGTGCCAACGACGGCGCCTCGGGCTGCGGCATCATGATGGAGATGGCTCGCGTGATGAAGACGCACCGCATCGACGACAACATCGGCATCGACTTCGTTTTCTTCGACTTGGAAGACTACGGCTCACCGAAATGGATGGATGACAGCCAGCGCAACGACCTCTCATGGGGCCTCGGCTCACAATATTGGTCGAAGAAGCCGCATATCGAGGGCTACACCGCATATTACGGCATACTGCTCGACATGGTGGGAGCTGCCAACCCACGTTTCCCGAAGGAATATTACTCACAAGGCAACTCGGCATGGGTGCTCAACAAGGTGTGGCGCATAGCCCGCGACATGGGATACGATGAGGCATTCACCAACGAACTCGGCGACCCTATCAACGACGACCACATCTACATGATTCACTACGCCGGCATCCCGACAATCGACATCATCCACCTCGTCGGCGACGAAGACAGGACATCGTGCTTCTTCCCTTACTGGCACACGGTTAACGATAACATCGAAAATATCGATGTGAAGACGTTGCAGATGGTAGGGAACGTGATGATGAAAGTGATTTATAATGAGTAATTCGTCATTTCGACTGGAGTGAAATGAAATGGAACGGAATGGAGAAATCCTTGTATAACGGAAACATATATTGTACACGTTATGCAAGGATTTCTCGACTTCACTTCGTTTCGCTCGAAATGACGGGGTCTATTTGATGTGTTTTATTCCATTAAGGATATATACTCCTTTATAATCTTTCGGCAACTTTACACCGAGGCAACGACCTTCTAAGGTGTAATAAAGGTTGTCTTTCAACATGTTTTCTGCAGGAATCTCATCGATTCCTTCGCTTCCGACGTAAGGATAGAACGTGACGAGGCCGAGGCTCGGGTCATCGGCTTGATGATAGATATGCGCCTCGATAAAATCGTAATTCGTTGTGCCCCATTGGTTTCCGACAGCTGTGATGTCGCAAGCCGAGTTGTTGTACAGGTCATAAATCTCGCCAGCGTTGTAGTTATCGTGAATCTCGTTATAGCCCCAATCCTCTTCGGTTCCCATGTCGATGTCATGGAGATAAATCGCAGTGATACCCCAAAGGTTGCCGGTAATCACGTTGTTACGTAAGATAGCCTTATTATTGACTGTAGTGCCATAAATCGAGATGCCACTGCCGCCGTTCATCGGGTTGTCCTCGTGGTAGTTGTCGATAAACTGGTTGCCAACGATAACCGACGAAATAGTCTGTCCCTGCTGGTTATAGCCGTAGCGACCTTCCTTGATGATGTTGTCTTTCAGAAGCACCTTCGTCTCGCCTGTTCCCATGAGATCAGCGATTGACAAGCCACCGACGTACCACTGAGCCATGATGGTGTAAACCTCATTGCCGACGATACGGATGGTGTCGTTGCCACCAGGTCCGAGGTTGATTTGCGGGGTGTTGACGTTGTCGGTGACATTGGTGTCGAATTCGCAATTCAGAATCTGTGGCGATGCCTGACCGTTAGCCGGCGAGCTTATTGCAGCACCATGATTCAGCATGAAATAGCAGTCTTTGATGACTGGGTCGCAGTTGAAGATGTCGATGACAGCATTGCTGTAATCTCTTGTAAAATAAACGAATTTCACGTCGTCGAAGGTCACATCGGAGTCAATGACTTTGATGCCGGCGCCGTCGGAGAAATACATCTTTTTGATGTTGCAGCCAGTAGCATTCTCGAAGCGCATGCTGAAATGCTGCGTCTCGTTAAGACCATAAAACTTGACTCTGTTTGTGTTGGTGCAAACCATTGAGCCGTTGATGGTTACGAGCACTTCCGCCACGTCAATGCGCACCACCTGGTCGTCGATTTTTAGGACATCGTTAGCCGAGATGGTGAGGTCAGCATTGATGACGTATCCGTTCTCACCGACGGTGACCACGCCTTCGGTAACGTCAACGAGGTCCGGCAGGGTGTAAGTGGTGCCGTTGCCCGGACTAACCCATTGAGCATCAAGGGTAAGCATCATCATGAAGGTGGTGATTAAAAACAATAATTTCTTTTTCATCGTAATGTGATTTAAAGCCATTAGCCGTTAGCCATTAGCCATTAGCAAAAAAACACTTAAAACTAATGGCTATTGGCTAATGGCTAATGGCTAATAAAACTACTTCTTTATTGCAGCGATACCTGGAAGTTCTTTTCCTTCGATAGCTTCAAGTAATGCGCCACCGCCTGTTGACACGTATGACACCTGGTCGGCGAGGTTGAACTTGTTGATGCAAGCCACTGAGTCACCGCCGCCGATGAGTGAGAAGGCGCCGTCTTTTGTAGCGTCAGCGATTGCCATTGCGATAGCCTTTGAGCCTTCAGCGAATTTGTCGAACTCGAACACGCCGCAAGGGCCGTTCCAGAGGATGGTCTTCGAGCCTTTGATGACCTTTGCGAACATCTCGCGAGTCTTCGGGCCTATGTCCATGCCTTCCCAGCCGTCAGGGATGTTCATTGGGTCAACGATCTGAGTGTCAGCGTCGTTTGAGAATGCGTTGCCAGCCACAGTGTCGATTGAGAGCACGAGGTTGACGCCTTTTTCCTTAGCCTTAGCGATGATATCGAGAGCGAGGTCGAGCTTGTCGTCTTCGCAGATTGAGTTACCGATCTTGCCGCCGAGAGCTTTCTTGAAAGTGTATGTCATACCGCCGCAAAGGATGAGGTTGTCGACCTTGGTGAGCAGGTTCTCGATGATGTCGATCTTTGTTGAGACTTTTGAGCCGCCCATGATAGCGGTGAATGGGTGTTTGATGTCGTTCATCACCTTGTCGACTGCAGCCACTTCCTTGCCCATGAGGTAGCCGTACATCTTATGGTCAGCGTCGAAATAGTCGGCGATGAGAGCTGTCGAAGCGTGAGCGCGGTGTGCTGTTCCGAAAGCGTCGTTGATGTAATAGTCGGCGTATGAAGCGAGGGTCTTGGTGAACTCTTTCTGAGCTGCCTTCACCTCTTTCTTTGCCTCGTCGTAGCCAGGCTCGCCTTTCTCCACTCCACGTGGCTTGCCCTCTTCCTCAGCGTAGAAACGGAGGTTTTCGAGAAGCATCACCTCGCCTGCCTTCATGGCATTGATAGGCTCAGCGGCTTTCATGCAGTCGTCAACGAAGATGACCGGTTTGCCGATGAGTTCCTCGAGATGTTTCAAGAGCGGTTTCACCGAATATTTCGGGTCCGGGTTCTTTTTCGGACGACCGAGGTGCGACATGATGATGAGCTTGCCGTTGTCGTTCAACACCTTCTTCAATGTAGGCATTGCTGCGCGCATACGGGTGTCGTCGGTGATGTTGAAATTGTCATCCAATGGGACATTGAAATCAACGCGCACGATGACGCGTTTTCCAGAGAAATTAACTTTGTCGATGTTTGTCATGATATTAAATTTTATGTTTGTAAATAATTTAGTTTCCGAAACAAGCGAAGATACGTTTTATCAACTGTTTGATGCTGTTAGGCTTAGGCAGAGTCTCCTCCTCCACTTCCGTGAAATCGGTGTCGCCGCGGCGGAGATACTGTTGTGTGAATGTGCCCGAGCTGATGCCCCATTTGAGTTGGAACATCTTCTTGCCTGGGTTTTTGCGCATCCTCTTCGTCGATTTACTTCCGAAATGATACACGAGGCTGTTGCCGACGCCAATAAAATCACGCACTCCGGCATGCCAAAGCTTACGTGAGATGTCGGGGTCGGAGTACCAGCCCGGATGGAACTCGACGCTCATCCCGCCGACGAGATCCCAGCAATCGAGAGGCATCACGTTAGGTGGCCAGGTGCTTCCACGCCAGTCGCTGCGGGCGAGACCGGCATATTCTTTGAGCAGGTCCGCCTCACGGAACGACTCTATGTCGGTGCCGTAGTCGCGAACCACCACACAAGGGTTGTTTCCAGTAGGCTCGATGAGGGTGCTGGAAATCATGAAATATTTATGTGTATCTTTCTGATTGTCAGTCAGTTGATTGATTCGTTCGAGAATCGGCACATCCCAATTCGGCAGGAAATACATGTCGTCGTTGGCGTAGAACACGAACTTGGTGTCGATGAGGCTGCGGCAGGCGTTCAAGGCGTAGCAGATGCCTATGTTTTCCTTGGCATAGATATAGTCAAGATGCTGATTTTCGACCCACTGAAGCGTACCATCCACACCTTCGTTGATGGCGACTATGATTTGATGCTCGTAAGCCGAATTTTTGCGGATGCTGTTCACGCAAAGCTCAAGATATTTCAGGTTATTCCAGGTAGGAATAATGAAAGTGAAGCAGTAATCCTTCTTTTCGGCACGTTTATATTTCTCAAAACTAATCATAACTTCTTGTCTATCAATTCTTTAAGTGTCTGGTATTTCAACCTCGTAGCTTTTGCGGTGACGCAGCAGATATGGAAGCCGTCTTTCCCGTCGAGGAAGCCCAGCTGGAAGAAATAATGCTGTATGAAGCTGAAAACCGGCGACACCACCATATAAAATGAGGCATGTTTCTTGCCTTTCATAAAGTAATGCTGTCCGCGCATCTTAGCGAACTTAAACTGCTGATTCTCATAGTCTTCGGGTGTCGCGAAAGAGTAATGCAGCAGGTCGCCTTTGAGCACTGTTTCTTTTATCTGCGATGAAAACTCTATCGTCTCATGAATCTCGCCCTGCCACTTCCCCACTGTGCGGTTCCAGATACGTATCTTTCTATCCGGATACCAGCCGCAGTGACGGATCCAGCGGCCACAGTAGTTCGTCATGCGGTTCATGCTGAACACGTCGTCGTCGGAGATATTTTTATTTTTAAGCTCTGAAATTGAATTTTTCAGTTTCTCGGAAAGCTCTTCATCGGCGTCGATGCTGAGAATCCAGTCGTTTGATGCGAGGTTGTTGGCGAAGTTTTTCTGTTCGGAATAGCCCAGCCAGTCCTGATGCATGAACTTCACGCCGTACTCCGCGCATATCTTTTCGGTGTTGTCGGTAGAGCCTGAGTCGACCACAACTATCTCATCAGCAACATCTTTCACCGACTCGAGGCATCGACGGATGTTACGCTCTTCATTATGAGTGATTATGACAGCTGTGATGAGCATCGCAATTTTTTGCAAAGGTACGAAATGATTTTTAGAAATGCAAGAGAAATCTCCTGTAATTATGCAGTTACTTATTGTAGGAGATTTATTCGCCTTGGCGAATGCTTTCGCTTCGCTCAGGTCTCCGCTCCCTGCGGTCGGTCGAAATGACGCTAAGTGAGCGACCACTTCTTCATCACCTTGTAAACAGCTCCTTCGGGTCTCAAGATGCTTTGAAAAAGTATTACCTCTTTCACTTCCTGGTGGATGTAGGTCTTCTGTTCGATAGCTTGCACCACCTTCTGGAAATACTGCTTCTCGCAGAGGTCTTTGATTCTCCCTAAAGTCAGATGAGGCACGAAATTCTGTCTGTCGCGAAGGTATCCAATGCCGTCGAAGGCTGTCAGGACGGCCTCTTCGAGGTTTAGCAGTTCCTGTGGCGTCTGCTGCATGCCAAGCCAGAGCACACGTGGGGCATAGCGGGCACCGAAGATGCCGGTGCGGTTGAAGTCCATGGTGAAACTCTTCTGATTTTCAAGGACTTTCGACACTGCCTCGATGATTCTCGGCTCATCCTGAGGTGGCGTCTCGCCGATAAACTTCAATGTCAGATGTATATTCGTCGGCCGCACCCAGTTTATCATTTTCTCGTGAGATAAGCTACGGCGTAAGCTATCGAGCAGCGGCTTAAAGCCGTTGTTTTCAGTTTGAATCGGAATTGCTAAAAAAAGTCTTTTCATCATCTAATCCTTTAATCACGTTAAGCGGCTGCCTTAAGGGCTTTAATGGCTTTAACGGCCTTAAGGCCATTGTCACTCCATTTGTTTGTAGTCCTCGGCAAGGCCTCCTTCGGAGGTTTCACGATAGAGATATGGTATGTCGCGACCGGTTTTGTTCATTGTGGCAACCACTTTATCGAAAGATACTCTATGTTTGCCATCGCTGAATGTTGAGTAGATGTTGGCATCGAGGGCACTTGCTGCTGCGAAGGCGTTACGCTCGATGCATGGGATCTGGACCAGACCACAGACCGGGTCGCATGTCATGCCGAGGTGGTGTTCGATAGCCATCTCGCAAGCATATTCAATCTGTGCCACGCTGCCGCCAAATATCTGACAAGCGGCACCCGCAGCCATCGCGCAAGCCACTCCGACCTCACCCTGGCAACCGACTTCGGCACCGGAGATCGAAGCGTTGGTCTTCACGATATCGCCAATCAGACCGGCAGTTATCAAGGCACGAAGGATACGAGTCTCATCAAACTCATAGCTCTTCGAGATATGATAAAGCACTGCAGGCAGCACTCCGCAAGAGCCGCATGTCGGAGCGGTGACGATGAGTCCGCCCGAGGCGTTCTCCTCCGCAACAGCGAGGGCATACGAGAACACGAGTCCGCGGTTACGCAAGGTATGATGGTTATAACCCTGAGATTTGATGTAATATTGTGTAGCTTTACGAGCCAGGTTCAACGGACCAGGCAGACGGCCTTCGGTGGATAGACCGCGCTCAACGGCCTCTTTCATAGCAGCCCACACGTCTTTCAGGTGGTCGACAAGCTCTTTTTCGTTTTCATATTCAAGCACATACTCCCAGAAGGTACGACCAGTCTCCTCACACCATTTCATGATGTCGGTCATCTTCGTCAACGGATAGATGTCAGGGATGACGGATGGCTTGCCTTCTTCTTCGAGGGCGCCGCCGCCTACGCTGTAGACCGTCCATTCTTCAAGGACTTTATTTGCTTTGTCAAAAGCCTTGAATGTCATGCCGTTAGGATGATAAGGCAGGAATATCTTCGGCTGCCATACGATGTTCACCGGTGCATGAGGCTGCAACACCTCGAAGATGGCGACGTCGGTGAAGTGGCCTTTGCCAGTGGCGGCGAGACTTCCGTAAAGCGTGACCTCAAACGAGGCGGCATCAGGATGACGCTCGAGAAACTGCTCAGCAGCGAAACGAGGAGCCATAGTGTGACTTGAAGATGGTCCGTGACCGATGCGGTAGATTTCTTTTATTGTTTTCATAATTAACTTATTTGTTCCCGTCATTCCGACTGGAGCGGAGCGGAATGGAGGAATCTCCTGCAATTATGCAGTTACTTTTTTCAAGGAGATTTCTCCGCTCCCTTCGGTCGGTCGAAATGACGGATGGGTTGTTCACTCCAGTCGAAATGACGGATGGTATTGCGTTTATTAATTTTTTAGTATAATCGTTTTTCGGGTTATTGAATATCTCATCGGCATCGCCGAGTTCCACTGGGCGGCCGTTGTACATCACGAGGATGCGGTCGGACATGAAGCGGACGACGCTGAGGTCGTGAGAGATGAAGATATACGTGAATCCGAAGTCTTTTTTGAGTCGGTTGAGCAGGTTCAGCACCTGTGCTTGCACCGACACGTCGAGAGCCGACACCGACTCGTCGCAGATGATAAGCTTCGGGTGCACCGCAAGGGCCCTCGCGATGCAGATTCGCTGCCTCTGACCGCCCGAGAATTCATGCGGATAACGCTGATAATGCTCAGGCTTCAGTCCTACCTCGGTGAGCAGCTCGCACACCTTGTCGTGACGTCTCTTGGCGTCGGGTTCGAGGCCATGCACTAACATCGGCTCCGCTATCGCGTCGCCGACGCGCATCTTCGGGTTCAGCGACGAATAAGGATCCTGAAACACTATCTGCGCATGTTTCCTGTATTCACGTAAGTCGTTGCCGCTCAGCGACATCACATCTTTACCTTCAAATATAATCTTGCCTTCGGAAGGCTCAACTAATCGTAATATCGAGCGCCCGAGCGTTGTCTTTCCGCATCCCGACTCGCCAACGAGGCCGAGCGTCTCGCCTGGATACACGTCCAAACTCACGTCATCAACGGCTTTCACATGGTCGTAGACACGGTTGAAAAGGCCTTTTTTCAGCGGGAACCACGTCTTCAGATGCTCCACCTTCAGCAATGGCTCGCGGCTGTATATCTCTTTCAGATGACTCTCTCTTTCTTCTTGAGTGACAATGAGTTGCTGTTTAAAATCGGTATCTTCTCTCCAAGTGCCGTCCAAAAACTCCTTCACTATCGGGAGACGTTTCAGACGGTAATCCATCGGAGGACGGCATGCGAGGAGACCTTTGGTGTAAGGGTCTTTCGGATTGTTCAGTATCTCCTGGGCTTCGCCGTATTCAACGATATTGCCGCTGTGCATGACAGCGATGTAATCGGACACTTCGGAGACGACGCCGAGGTCATGCGAGATGAAGATCATCGAGAGGTTATCGCTCTTTTGCAGCTCTTGAAGAAGTTTCAGGATCTCTTTCTGCACCGTGACATCGAGAGCTGTTGTTGGCTCGTCGGCAATCAATAACTCCGGGTTGCATGCCAGCGCCATGGCTATCATCACACGCTGTTTCTGTCCGCCCGAGAGCTCATGAGGATAGCTATTGTATATGGCTTCGGGGCGTGGCAGCATCACTTTTTTGAACAGAGTTATGACGCGTGACTTCGCTTCTTCTTCGGTCACGTCTTCGTGAGCAAGAATGGCCTCCGTCACCTGAAAGCCGCACTGGAACACGGGGTTGAGCGAGGTCATCGGCTCCTGAAATATCATGGCAATGCGCTTGCCACGGACGTCGTGCATCTCGTTTTCCGAAAGATGCAGTATATCTTTCCCGTCGAGGGTAATCTCGTCGGCCGTTATCTTCGACTGTTTCTCGTTGAGAAGCCGCATCACCGCGAGGTTACTCACCGACTTTCCGGATCCCGATTCGCCAACGATTCCAAGGGTTTTGCCGCGCGGCACCTCAAAACTGACACCATGCACTGATTCGTTCCACTCGCCATCGCGAAGGAAAGAAATTTTTAAATTTATGACGTTTAGCAATGACATTGTTTTCTTTTTTGGGGTCGCCTGCGGCGAGAAATCTTTCAAAATCTTTTTAAAAATCTTCTTCCAATTTAAATTCAACTCACAGTCATTTCATTCCTTTTTTGGGGTCGCCTGCGGCGAGAAATCCTAACAAAATATTTTTAAAAATCTTTCAAAATTTTCTACGAAGATTATTTTGTTAGATTTTATAATAGATTTTGTAAGATTTCTGCCCTTTAGGGCACCGAATTAAAAGCCTTCGAGCGGTATAAGAACCGTTGGAATCAGCAATATTCCTCCAATTATAATCAACATCAATATGAATTTCCACACCCATTTGAACCATTTCTGGTATGGGATTTTTGCCACGCCGAGGGCTCCTATCAGCACTCCGGATGTTGGCGTTATCATGTTGGTGAAGCCGTCGCCGAACTGGAACGCCATCACGGTGGCTTGACGGCACACCCCGATGAGGTCGCTGAACGGCGCCATGATAGGCATCGTTATCGCAGCCTTCGCCGAGCCAGACGGTATGATGATGTTTATAAGTGTCTGAATGCCATACATTATCTCCACCGACGCCACCTTGCCGAAGTCCGACATCGATTTCGACAATCCATATAATATAGTGTCGATGATGCCTCCGTCTTGCAAGATTATCACGATACCTCCCGCCAGACCGACGACCACCGCAGCCGACAGGATGTCGCTCATTCCTTCGATGAAAAGTCGAGCTATGTCGCTGGCGCTCTTGCCGATAGCCACGCCGCTGCAGATGCCCATGGCGAGGAACAACGACGCGATCTCCATCACATACCAGCCATAGCCCATCACGCCGATTATCAAATAAATAATGGTGTAAAGAAGCATCAGCAAGATGAAATTATGCACTGTTTTTCTTAACGAAAATACTCCTAAAACCGCAAAAAATCCAGTCAGAATCGGGATGATAGGCATGGTGAAGGCACTCGAGCCTATCGTCAGCGTCGTCACTGGGTTCAAAAACGAGAAAATCACCATCGCGACAAGCAGGAAGGCATACACAAACCATGCCGCTTTCGGCACATAATGCTCAAACTCCTGCCCTTGCGCCTCTGTGTGCTGCCGCCAATAAGCGTCATCGTCGTACATGATTGACGAAGTAGGATTTTTCTTCACCTTATGGGCGTAATGCAGCACAAAAGCGATGCCGAAGATGTTGATAATCACCCAACAGAAGATACGGTAGCCGATGCCCGAGAACAACGGCACGCCGGCGATTCCCTGCGCGATACCTATTGTAAACGGGTTCAGAATAGCTCCGGCGAATCCGATATGCGCCGCCACATACACCATGCAGAGTCCGACAATACTGTCGTAACCCATTGATATTGCGAGCGGTATGACGATGATTACAAAGGCGATGCACTCCTCGCTCATGCCGAAGACCGCCCCGAAGAGGCTGAACAGCAGCATTATCAGCACAATGATGATGTTGTCGATGCCTAAAAACCGTATAAACCGATTATTTTCAAGTCGTTGAGTAAATTTTAGGAAAGAAAAGATTCCCATGTCGATGGCCCGGCTTTTGTTCATGATCCAGAACGCGCCGCCAATCATCAGGATGAAGATGATTATTTTAGACTGCTGCACAAAGCCGTTGAAAAGTGCCGAAAACACCTGCCACGTCTGGGCTTCCGGATGGAAAACCTCTTGATACTCAGCAGGTAACTCGTTTTCATAATAGAACTGCCCGTCCACGTACATCCCCGGCTTGATGAACCAGGTCATGATAGCGGCGACCACTATTATAAAGAAGACGATGACGTAGGTATGCGGTACTTTTCGCTGAGCCATAAAATATTTTTTGCAAAGATAAAAATTTCTCTCGCAGATACCGCAAATGGGCGCAGATAAATTTTTTTTTAATAAATTCAAAAAAAGTCGTATCTTTGCAGTCTGATTAATTTGTTAATGACAAAGTCATTTATATACTTTTTTAACTCTTTACGCAATCAGGTTTTGTTTTTGTTGTTGATGCTGGCGACAATGCTGGTGAGCTGCACCAAAGACCGCATCATCCTGCCAAATCCTGACGAAGAACAGGCCAGTGGTGCGCCGTTGGTCATTGTCATCTATGGTCCTAACTCATTAGGCGACCGTTCCTATTGCGATTTGATTTACACTGGAGTTGAAAGGGCAGCACAGCGTTATGGGCTGCGTACCCTGCAGTTCTCGCCGGAGAGCGACGAGGAAGGCCTCGCATACCTTGAGACCATCATCAGCGAGATGGAGATGGCCTCCGACACGGTGCGACGTCTGCTCATCACGCCTGGCGTGGGCTTCGACTCATATATCCGTGCCAACAGCCACCGTCTGGAGTCCAACCCGCGTGCCGACCTTCTTTATATGGAGACCGCCACGCCGCTTGAAGGAAAAGGCTCGACGCTCTACCTCACCTACTACGGAGCGATGTACATGGGCGGCTGCATGATACACTATACGGCAGAGAACCTGGTGTCGCTGGTCTTGGCTAACCCTTACACCTTGACAGTACGTGAGGCAGGCGAAGGCTTCATGGCAGGCTTCAACGACTCACAAAGACCGGATTCACTGGCGTTGCATGTCCGCTACCTGAGTCAGGAGCCAGCGACAGGATTCACGCTGAGTGACACCACCGCCATGCGTATCATCGGCGAGGAAAGCACCTGGCTTGGCACAGAACCTTCAGATTTTACTATGCTGCCGATATGCGGCGGCTCGATGCATAGCCTGATACGCTCAATACGGGGAACACAGCTGTTCGCCCATAACCAATACATCGGCATCGACGGCAACATGAATGCCGACACATATTTTTGTCCATTCTCCGTCGTGAAACACATCGACAGGGTGATGGAAGACTACATCGGGATGTGGCTCAACGGCAGGATGCCGAAACACCAGACCCTCGGCCTAGCCGATGGTGCCACTGGCGTGATAGTAGGCAATCCTTATACCCCTAACAACATGCATCTCATTGATATTGACAGTCTGTGGCAGGTGGCTGTCGGAAAGGAGGCAGAACGATGGATAGAATAAACCGCTACGGAGCAATATTATTCTTGCTGGTCATACTGCTGACGAGCTGCCACAAGAAAAAAGAATACATCTACCAGGACACTCGCCAATGGGTTGAAAAGACGGTAGCTGTGGTGGCACCCCTCTCCGACCCCATCATGAATGCCCGCCTGCAACGTACCGCCGACTGGATGCTGCAGAATATACATAAAGCGCAGTTGCACGACAACATCTGCATCTCGTTGAAGTTGGAATGGTACGACGAGCTCAGCGAGGACATGGCCGTATTAGGCGAGACGCTGTCGACACGCGACGATATCATGGCTATCATCGGTCCTTTTGACAACGACCGTGCTAACCGTCTTGCACCATATTGTCAACGCACAGGCAAGCCGCTCATCCTGCCCACCGCCACCAGTGAGTCGCTCATACGCCGTTTCGCCATCACCAGCACCGGCAACGGTCAACAGCCATTTTTGTGGTCGCTCACCGAGACAGACATCTCTTTGTCGGAGGTGACGCTGAGCCTCTATGCCACATTCATCCAGCAATATCCCGGCAACGTCATCAATGAGATGGCTTCACACTCCGCCCTCTTCACGCCCGACAACATCTACGGGCAGACCTTCTTCGATTGGGCACCGTTCCAAGCCACCGAGATGGGCATCAGCTTCAGCATCAGCGAGAAATACACGCAGAACACCTCGCTCTACGAGCGGCTGCAAAGCTATTACAACGAGATAGACAACGGCCCTAACGGGCTTTTCATACCATCTTTCATCGTAGCTGAAAACATCGAGCAGCTCTACCAGATTGCCCGTCTTCGCAGCCAGCATTGGGACATCGACCCCGACGACCCTACCGGAGACATAGGAGAAGGCGCTTACATGCGCGTGGCGTGGGCTCCCGTCTGTTACGCCTTGTCGAACGTCACCGATGAGGCCATCGCCTCCCTCGGTCCGCGTGGCGTGGCGCTGACCAGCGGATATCAAGGCTTTTCACCATATGCCGACCCCACCACAGGCTTCGAGATGAGCTATGAAAGCCGTTTTGGCGTGAAGCCCACCTTCGCAGAATGCAAGTTCTACGACGCCCTGCTGCTCTCTGCCTTCGCGGCAAGCTATATGGAGCATCACTATAGCGATAATCTGAACAATGCCATCATAGCCATCACCACCACCGACAACATCCTCAACGGTGCCGCTTGGAGCGAGATGGGCATGGAATTATATCTGGCAAGCCTCGAACGTGGCAAACTAATCGGCTTCAAAGGGGCTTGCGGCGCAGTGCAGTTCGACAAGGATTGCTACACCGCAGCACTCAACACCACATACGTCAACTGGATCATCAAAGATGGACATGTTTTGCATAACAGCTACTATAGCTCCGCCGGCGGCCCGCAGACCAGCGAGGCATTAGCTTCGTGGAACTGGCTCGTCAACAATGCCGACGCCACCTTCGACTCACAATACAGCGGCTCGTCAAGCATCACATATCCTGCCATGACCGACCAATACGCAGTGTTGGTGCAGGGCAGCCATGGATGGAGCGACTACCGTCATGAGGCCGACGTGCTCAGCGTGTATCAGATGCTGAAGGCTGGCGGCTACGATGACGACCATATCATACTTATCATGGCCGATGACGTGGCGACAGCGCCCGAGAACAGCGACTACGGCGCCGTGCGCACCGACGCTGGAGGCCCTAACCTGCGTGACGGCGCCGTCATCGACTACCGTAACGCCGACCTCATGCCACAAGACATCGTCAACATTTTGCAAGGCACCCCCACAAGCAACACTCCCGTGGTGTTGCCTGGCGACCAGGGACACAACGTCTTCCTCTTCTGGAGCGGACACGGACGCAGCACAGCCACCTCCGGCGTCAACGAGATGGCTTGGCGCGACCAGCCAGCAGGCAACGGCATGACCGCCAGCCTCCTCACGCAGACCTTGTCAGATGCGGCCTCACAAGGACGCTTCCGCCAGATGCTCGTATGCCTGGAGCCTTGCTATTCGTCAAACATCGGCAGCGCCCTCGAAG
>Ga0265299_10003542_pt1 | contig 15152 bp, 7 predicted proteins | sample AusTroGonzalo_MG_4_FD_193485 | JGI IMG/M metagenome (GOLD analysis project Ga0265299, IMG submission 193485) | Bovine rumen microbial communities from tropical cattle in Woodstock, Queensland, Australia - Gonzalo_02 | ecosystem: Host-associated > Mammals > Digestive system > Stomach > Rumen ... | reverse complement strand
GATTTGGGCCACGAAGCCAAAGTCATCACCGGCTATCTCTTCGCGGGTACGTCCGGAATAAACGTCAATAAGAAGGGCAATGATGCCCCGGGTAATGATGGCGTCGCTGTCTGCCGTAAAATAGAGTCGGCCATCAAGCTCCTCGGCATCCAGCCAAACGCGTGACTGGCAGCCTTTTATAAGACGGTCTTCGGTCTTCTTCTCCTCGGGGAACGCCTCCAGCGACTTGCCCAGCTCAATCAGGTACTCGTACTTGTCCAGCCACTCGTCGTAAAGGGAAAAGTCTTCAATGACCTGCTGTTTCTTTTCTTCTAATGTCATGTTACAGTAACATATCTATGGCCTTGTGAAGGCTTGCGATAAAGTATTCTGCCTCCTGCAGAGTATTGTAAGGGGCGAAGGAGGCCCTCAGGAGGCCGGTGACGCCCAAACGGTCCATCAGGGGCTCGGCACACATCTGGCCGGACCGCACCGCAATGCCCATCTTATCCAAAATCAGGGCCAGATCCTCATGGTGGACGCCTTTCACCGCAAAGGAGAAGAGAGGAATCTTCGCCTCACGGGAGGAGCCATAGAGAACTACGCGCGGATCCTCCTGCAGATGCCCATATACATAATCCAGAATGGCATTCTGCTCTGCCTGGACCTCCTTGTTCTCACGGGCCGCTTCGGCAAAATCCAGTGCGGGCACCAGCGTGGGTACGGCGTTGAAATTCTGGGTTCCCGCCTCGAATTTCATGGGAAGGGGAGCGTATGTGGTTCCGCTAAAGCGCACGGTTTCAATCATTTCTCCTCCGCCCATGTAGGGAGGCATAGCATCCAGCCACTTCCGTTTGCCGTACAGGACACCGGTTCCTGTAGCGGCATATATCTTATGCCCGGAGAAGGCATAGAAATCACAGTCCAAATCCTGGACATCCACTTTCCCGTGCACCACGCCCTGGGAGCCGTCCACCAGCACCGGAACGCCGGCCTCGTGGCAAACAGCCACCAGCTCCTTGACGGGATTTACAAGCCCTAACACGTTGGAAATGTGGGCGATAGCCACCATTTTGGTGCGCTCTCCAAGGAGGCCGCGGAGACGCTCCGGATTCAGCTGACCATCTTCCTCTACCTCCAGCACCTTGAGAACAGCTCCTTTGCGCTCGCAAAGCAACTGCCAGGGAACGATGTTAGAATGGTGCTCGCATACGCTGACAATTATCTCATCTCCTTGATTTACAACGCGTTGACCATAAGAAGAGGCCACCAAATTGATGGAAGCAGTGGCACCGGAAGTGAAGACTATCTCTTCACGAGCTGCTGCGTTGATAAAGGATCTGACCCGGTCACGAGCGCCTTCATATGCTTCGGTAGCCTGGGCAGCCAGATGATGCACGGCCCTGTGAATGTTGGCATTTTCTCCCTCAACCAGACCCTTCCAGCAGTCAACGACCGACCGGGGCCTTTGCGCCGTAGCGGCATTGTCCAAATACGCCAGCGGTTTTCCGTACACCCGGGTGTCCAGAATAGGGAATTGGCTGCGTATTTCGGTAATACCCATAAGCTTTTGATAAGTCTGCAAATTTACATATTTTTGCGGTATGATAGACTATATTAAAGGACAAATCGTTGAACAGACTCCTACGGAGCTGGTTCTGGACAACCACGGAATAGGGTACAGCATCCTTATTTCCCTGCAAACCTACGAGGCATTCCAGGGCAAATCGGATGCGGTTGCCTACATACATCACTACCTTCGGGAAGACGAAGAACTCTTCTTCGGCTTCGCCACCAAAGACGAGCGGGAGCTCTTCCGGCTGCTCATCAGCGTGTCTGGAATCGGAGTGGCATCGGCCCGCATGATGCTGTCCACGCTCACCTCCGAGGAGATCCGCCAGGCCATTCTGGCCGAGGATATTCACAAGATCAAATCCGTCAAGGGAATCGGCCTCAAGAGCGCCCAGAGACTGGTTTTGGAACTCAAAGACAAGGTGGTAAAGGGCGACGGAAGCGCCGAGACGGCCCTCTTCAAGACAGACACCAACGCCCTGACAGAGGAAGCCACCACGGCCCTCGTCATGCTGGGCTTCACCAAGGCCAACATCGCCAAGGTCATGCCCGCCATACTCAAAGACAACCCCAACGCCAAGGTCGAAGACATCATCAAAGCCGCACTGAAGCGACTGTAAGGATACCCAAATACGCAAAGAAGCCCGGTATAAACCGGGCTTCTTTGTTCTACGTGGAACATTATCGACCGAAATAAACCAGCAAAACCGAAATGTCAGCAGGGGAGACCCCAGAAATCCTGGATGCCTGAGCAATGGTCTCCGGTTTATATCTTTTCAGCTTCTGGCGGCACTCTATGGTCAATCCCTGGAGATTGTCAAAATCGAAATCGGCCGGGATTCGGATATACTCCAGGCGATTATTCTTTTCGGCCTGCAGTTTTTCGCGCTCTATATATCCCGCATACTTGATTGACACCTCAACGGCTGTAATTTCGTCTTCTGAATAATCTGCTTTTGTTCCACGTGGAACAAAAGCGAGAAGATTTGACAGGGAGAGCTCCGGACGAGAGACCAAATCAGACAGATGTTTGGACTCCGAAAGGGGAGTTGAGCCCAGAGAAACGAGATAATCGTTGACCTTATCGGCCCTGATCTTAGTATGAAAACAGGTCTCTGAGAGCTCAGAAACGGCATTTTGCTTCTCCATCATGGCCGTATAGCGCTCTTCAGAAGCCAAGCCAAGCTCATGAGAAAGAGCTGTCAAGCGGAAATCTGCATTGTCCTGACGCAGGAGGATTCTATACTCGGCACGGGAAGTAAACATGCGATATGGTTCGTCAACGCCCTTATTGATGAGGTCGTCAATGAGCACACCAATATATGCCTGGTCCCGGTGCAGGACAAAAGGCTCCTGTTCCATGAGGAACAAATGGGCATTAATGCCAGCTATAATGCCTTGTGCAGCGGCCTCTTCATAACCGGTAGTACCATTTACCTGACCGGCCAAAAAGAGATTGGGGACCACTTTAGACCGCAGAGAATAATGCAGGTACTGAGGGTCAAAGTAATCGTATTCTACGGCATAAGCCGGCTTGAAGAAGACGGCATTCTCCAGCCCTTCGATAGCATGTACTGCTTCCAGCTGCACCTCCAGAGGGAGGGAGGAGGAAAAGCCCTGGAGATAATACTCGGGGGAGTGCGCTCCTTCCGGCTCCAGGAAAAGCTGGTGGGAATCCTTATCGGAAAAGGTGCGAAGCTTATCTTCAATACTGGGACAATAACGAGGCCCCCTGCCCTGGATCATACCGGTGAAAAGGGGAGAGCGGTCGAAGCCGGTACGAAGAATGTCATGTACCCTTTCGTTGGTATGAAGGAGGTAACAGTCCATCTGCTGCCCGGACTTCTGAACAGACGAGGGGACACTAAGAAAAGAAAAGCGTTCGGGGTTGGTATCTCCCGGCTGACGGAGCAACTTGGACGTGTCAACGGAACGGACATCGATTCTCGGGGGCGTCCCGGTTTTCATGCGGGCCGTCGGAATTCCGAGAGAAGCTAGCTGATCGGAAATTCCATAAGACGCCTTCTCACCAATTCGCCCTCCTTCGAAAGAGTGTTGGCCGATGTACATCTTTCCGTTCAGGAAGGTCCCGGCAGTCAAAACAACTGCTTTAGAATGGAAAATTGCCCCTGTAACCGTACGGACGCCGACAATTACGTCATTCTCAAAGAGAAAATTCGCCGCAAAATCGGCGTATATGTTTAATTTACAATTACTTAGAAGCGTTTCGAGCCAAGTGCGCGAAAACCGCTGTTTGTCGCATTGAGCACGCGGACTCCACATCGCGGGGCCCTTTGAACGGTTGAGCATGCGAAACTGGAGCGTCGAGGCATCCGTCACCAATCCGGTGTATCCACCGAGGGCGTCGATCTCCCGGACGATCTGTCCTTTGGCAATTCCGCCGACCGCCGGGTTGCAACTCATCTTGGCAAGACCGTTCAGGTCCGGGGAGATGAGCAAAACGGAAGAGCCCATGTTGGCAGCAGCCATGGCCGCTTCACAGCCGGCATGACCACCGCCTACAACTATTACATCAAAATCACTTGTCATATCTTACTCCTCTGGGAGAGATAGTAATTCTCCTTGGCCCGCATCACCGCAATGTCTTCTTCTGTATGGTCGTCATAACCGATCAGGTGAAGAAGGCCGTGAACGATGACACGATTCAATTCATCGGGAAACTCAGTCCCATAAAACGAGGCGTTCTCCCGTACGGAATCTATACTGATGAACAAGTCTCCAGAGAGCCTGTTTCCTTCACAATAATCGAAGGTAATGATATCCGTGTAATAATCGTGTTGCAGATATTTTATATTGACATCCAAAATATAATTATCGGAGCAAAATATCACAGCAACGTCCCCCAAGCGCTTGGATTCGCTCTCGGCCACAAACTTAAGCCAGCGCGAAGTCAGGCGCTTTTCCTTAAAGGGGAAAGCGATATCTTCAGTATAATAAGAGACCATCTTATTCGACGTCAAAAATGGAAATAAAACCGGAGATGTCAAGAACGTCGCGAATAACGTCATTAACATTCTTGAGCACCACGCGGGATCCCACGCACTGAGCCTGCTTGAGAATGCTCAAAAGCACACGAAGACCGCTGGAGGAAATATACTCCAGCTCTTTGCAATCCAAAACAATTTCCTTGCCCTTACTGTCAAGAAGGGGCTGAAGCTCTTTCTCCACCTGGGCTGCAGCTGCAGTATCCATCTCACCGGAAAGGACGGCAATGATTCTTTCGTCTGTTTCTTGAATGGTAGTTGTCATAGTATGTTTTTAGTTAAAAATAATACGTTTTTATGCCCGATTCTGCTGTAGGATATGGAATCCATCAGCTTACGGGAAAGAAAGATTCCCAGGCCTCCTATGGGCCTGTTCTGGGCATCCAGAGTAGTATCCGGTTTCAACACTGTTGTGGGATCAAAAGGATAACCGCAATCCGTGATGGTAAACCGAACCTCCTTCCCGTTGGTATCTGCATTAATGAGTATTTCACCTTGCTCTCCCACCGGGTAAGCATAATAGATGACATTCACTACTGCTTCTTCCAGAGCAAGACGCAAGCCGGAGGCCAGTTTCTTATCCAGTTCCAGGGGAGCCAGGAAATCCTTGACAAACGTCCCAAGGCGGGTTACCTCGGACTCCTTATTGACCAATGTAATCTGCTCACTGCGATTATGGTCTGGCTCAAACCGGAGGGCCAGCATGGTAAGGTCATCACTCTGAGGGGCTTCCCCGGCAAAAGCGTGTGCGGCCTCACTGAGGGTAGTTACCAGGCAGCAAAGAGTCTGATCCGGGTTATTTCTGAACCTTTCCAGAACCTCCTGAATGCGAGGACGGCCAAAGGTCTTGCGCACCACATTCTTGGCCTCTGTAAGACCATCCGTATACAGAAGGAGAAGCGTCCCGGGGGCAAGGGTATACGTCTGCTCCTCAAACTGAGTATCAGGGAAGACCGCCAAAGGTAAATTGGACTTGCTGGGCAACAAAGAAATAGCACCGTTAACCAAGAAAGGCTTATCGTGACCGGCATTGCTGAAGCGCAGTTCACCGGAATAAAGATCCAGACAGCCTACAAAGAAAGTAATGAACATATTGCTGTCGTTGCCGCGGTTGAGTTCATGATTCATGGACTCAAGAATGCGGGCCGGACTGTCTGTCTTCTGGGAAAGAATGCGGAACAGGGAATGCGCAACAGACATAAGCATGGCCGAAGGAACCCCTTTGCCGGTAACGTCTCCTATGCAGAAGAAAAGTTTCCCATCCCGGGTAAAAAAGTCAAAGAGGTCGCCTCCCACCTCCAGGGCCGGTTCCAGGGAACCATAAACAAAAGGAGGGAAGGTCTTGGGCAGCATTTGCTGCTGGATCCGGTGCGCCACCGCCAGCTCACCTGCGATACGGGCCTTTTCCTCAGAAGCCTCCCGAAGTTTACGCTCATTGCGGGCATAGCGGTTAATCATGAAGGCAAGGATAGCCAGACCAAGCACAATAAAGAGCATCTGCTGGCGGCGCTGACGACGGACGCGGGCATAAATCTCGTCCTTCTTATAAACCTCAACCACCTGCCAGAAAGGGTCTTTAAAGAGTCTGGTCCGGGTAAAGGAAACTCCGGGCAAATCAGACGCTGGAATATGGCCGTTCAGAACGTCCAGCACCTGCTTGACTTCCTCCTCCGGCGTGCGGGACTGGGAGGGACCGGCCACCAATTCTCCGTCGGGCGTAAGCAACAGGCCGAAAGAAGAAGGGAAAGGTTGACGGGAATTGAGGGTGTCACCCAGCCACGAAAGGTCAATGTCCAGACCGCAAACCGCCTCGATAGCACCCTGTTCATCATAAATGGGGATCAAATACGTTGTAAAAGATAGTGAGTCGGGACCGTATTTGTAAGGGTCAGTCCAGCTGGTGGAACGGTTTTCCAATACCCAGAGATACTCTTCATTAAGGGTATAATCGTGGTCGGGACCGGCTATCTGCTCCACTTTGATGGTCCCGTCCGGCTGAAGGCTGGCATAGGGCTCGTAGAGACGCCCTTTAGAGGGATAGAAATAGGGCCTGAAAGCCAGACAGCCGCCAACGAGGTTGCGGTCGTCGTCAATCAGACGGACCACGGCACCGAAAACAGAGTCCGGGTGAGCCATGCTGCGCTTGATGTCCCATAAGTTCTCCCGCATGATGATCTCCGTGCGCTCCAACGTATGCTGGATCTCCTCGGCCATGGAATTCATGACCACCCGGCTGCGAAGATCGGTTTCTTCCAGCAAGGCCTGCTGGACATGTTCGTACTGCATGATGGAGAGGATCTCCACCATGACCGCCGCCAGGACCACAATGCCGACACGGGATAACCAGCTATTCTTCAACGAAGCCATTCAAATCCAATATCAACTGGTAAAGTTATCATTTGTTTTTGAGAACTCAAAACGATAAAAATTTGAAAATTTTTCTAAATTTGTGAAAACCAAACACTGAAACAATGAGCCAGACTTATTTAAACACGGTTCTGGAGGCGTTTCGCCAGCAGGTGAAAGCCTATCCCAATCAACCCTCCGTGGTTTATGAAAATATCCAACTAAGCTACTCCGAAGTAGACCGGCTGACGGACAACCTTGCTGCCTATATAGAGTCCAAGGTGCCCCCCAAGAGCGTTGTGGGCATCATGCTGGGCCGAAACGAATATATGATGCTGGCCCCGCTGGGAGTGCTCAAAGCCGGGTGCGCCTACCTCCCGCTGGATCCTTCATACCCACCGGAACGCCTGGAATTCATGATGAAGGATGCCGGCGCCAAGATGCTGGTGGCCGATGAGGAGCTCCTTCCTATCCTGAAGGAGTACAAGGGACCGGTCATTAAGACCTCCGACATCCGCAAACTGCATCCCGGTACGCCCAAGGCCCCGCAGCCCCAGCCGGAAGACCTGTTTATCCTGCTGTACACCAGCGGTACCACCGGCACGCCAAAGGGCTGCATGCTCTGTCATAGAAACATTTACGCGTACTGCAGCCATCACAGCGAGCTCATGGGCCTGGACCATACCTCCCATATATCGGCCTATGCCAGCTTCGGCTTCGACGCCTTCGTGTCGGACCTGTACAGCTCCCTCATCAGCGGCGGCACTCTCTATATCATTCCGGAAAAAATCCGGCTCAACCTGCCTGCCCTGCACGATTTCTTTGAGCAGAACGGCATCTCGTGCTGCTTTATGACCACCCAGGTGGCCACCCAGTTCGCCATCAACTACCCGGACTGCAAGGGCCTCAAGACCATGTACACCGGCGGAGAAAAGATGTCCAGCTTCCCGCTGCCGCACTACCGCCTGTTCAACTGCTACGGTCCCACGGAAACCATTTGCTACGTGGTGTACGAAGAGGTGAAAAAGCAGGAAGAAAACATCCCCATCGGCCGGCCGATGAAGGATATCAAGGTCTATATTGTCAAAGACGGCAAGCAGGTTCCCAAGGGAGAGCCGGGAGAACTCTGGATTACCGGTACGCAGGTGGGTCTGGGATACCTTAACCGGCCCGACAAAACGGCCGAAGCGTTTGTGAAGAACCCCTTTGACAAGGATCCCAAATACAGCACAGCCTACCGAACCGGAGACATCGTCCGCGAGAGGGAAGACGGAAAGATAGAATTTATGGGCCGAAAGGACGGCCAGGTCAAAATCCGCGGCTTCCGCATAGAGCTCAAGGAAGTGGAGGCTGTCATCCGCGAATTCCCTGATATCAAGGATGTTACGGTGCAGGCTTTTGACGAGCCCGGCGTGGGCGCCGGCAAGTTCCTGGCGGCCTACATCGTGAGTCCCAGGGAAATCAACATCCAGGAGCTGGATGAGTTCATTGCCAGCAAGAAGCCCCCGTACATGGTGCCGGCGGTTACCATGCAGATTGAGGCCATTCCTCTTAACGTAAACCAGAAGGTGGATGTAAAGGCCCTGCCCAAACCGGAACCCCAGGAGCACAAACCAGAAGCCCATGTAGCTCCGCTCAACGTGCTGGAACAGGAGATAAGCGACATCATCAAGGAAACGGTGGGAATAGGCGGTTTTGGCCTTACGGACCCTCTGTACTACAGCGGCCTGTCTTCACTGGGAGCCCTTCGACTCGCCACCGAGCTGTACAAGCGCTACGGCCTGGAGCCGGACATGAACAGCTTTGCCAAGACGGCCAGCCTGCAAAGTATTGAGAATGACATCCTTAACATCCTCCTATCCCAAGACAAGAAACAAGAATCCCAGGAGGAAAGCACGGAGGATCAGCCCCAGGAACTCACCTTCCAGCAGACCGGCCTGTACTTGGACTGCGTCCGGAATCCTTCTTCCACCGCCTACAACCTGCCCTTTATCCTCACCTTCCCGGAAGGCACGCAGGTGCCGGCCCTTAAAAAGGCCCTAATAGCCCTTCTGGAGGCTCATCCCGGCGTCACCGGACGACTGGAGCAAAAAGACGGCAAAGTGTATCTGGTGCCCGGAAAACCGGATCCGGAGATCCCGTCCGTCAAGCTCCGCAGCGAAGAAGACTACGAGGCCCTCAAGGAGGCCTTCATGCAGCCTTTCGACCTCTCCGGTCCGCTCTACCGGCTCAATATCGTCCAGACGCCCGGAAAACTGCGCCTGATGGCCGATTTCCACCACCTCATCTTTGACGGCCATTCCTACGACGTCTTCCTGGCCCAGCTCACCGGAGCCCTGGAAGGCAAGGAGCCGGAGAAGGAGGACTACACCTACTTCCGCTACGCCAAGGACCAGAAAGCCTACCAGGACAGCGAGGAGTTCAAACAGGCCGAAGCCTTCTTCGCGGACCAGATGGCCGGCAAGGAAGACGAAACCGGCGTAATTCCGGACAAGAAACCGCAGGAAGACGAGGTGGGCCACGAAGTCTGGCTCCGGAAGAAGGTGGGGGCCGACGTCATGGCCCGCTGCCACGCGCTGGGCATCTCCCCGGCCAGCTATTTCCTGGGCGCCGCCTTTGTCACTGTAAGCGCCTTCTGCGGCAAGCAGAAAGTGTTTATGAGCACCGTGGCCAACGGCCGAAGCGACATGCGTTGCGCCAACACGTTTGGCATGTTTGTCAACACCATGCCGCTCTCCGGAGACGTGGGGGACCGGAAGGTGGCCGATTTCCTCCAGGAGACGGACCGCAACTTCTCCACCACCCTCTCCTTCCAGAACTATCCCTTTGCCCGGGTAGCATCGGCCTTTGACTTCCATCCCGCCGTGATGCTGGCGTACCAGGTGGGCCTGGTAGAGAAGCACTCCATTAACGGAAAACCGCTTGACGATGAACTCCTTACGCAGGACACGCCCAAGTTCCCGCTGAGCATCTTCATAGAGGGAACGGAAGAAGCCCCCGAGATTGCCCTGGCCTATGACGACAGCCAGTATACCGAGCCGCTGATGCAGTCCTTCGCAGATGCCATGGAATGCGTGGTGAGAGGCATGCTCCAGGACGTTGCTCTCACAGAGATTCCTTTCGTGGACGGCGAGCGTCTCCAGCAACTGGACTCCTTCAACAACTACACTCAGGAGGTAGACCTGAGCCAGACGGTGGTAGACCTGTTCCGCAAACAGGCCCAGGCCACGCCGGACGCCCCTGCCGTGCTCTTTGAGGGCCAGACCATCAGCTACAGGGAGCTGGACCGCTACACAGATGCCCTGGCCGCCAAGATTCTCACCTTCGGCCTTAAGGAAGAAGAGGTGGTTAGCGTCCTCATCAACCGCAACGCCTGGATGACCAAGGCCTCTCTGGCGGCCATGAAGGCCGGATGCGCCTATCAGCCGCTGGATCCTTCCTACCCCACCGAGCGCCTCAATTTCATGATTCAGGACTCCCGCGCCAAGCTCCTCATTGCCGATAAGGAACTGGTGCCGCTGGTAGGGGACTACAAGGGTCCCGTGCTCACCACGGACCAGCTGGAATCGGTGCCGGGCATGACGGAAGGAACGTCATTGCCGGCCCTGACCGGCAATCTCCCCAAGCCGGAAAGCCTCTACATCCTGCTATATACTTCCGGCTCTACCGGTACGCCCAAAGGCTGTATGCTGGAGCAGCGCAATCTGGTCAATTTCTGCGCCTGGTACAAGGATTACTATGACCTAAAACCCGGTGACAAGGTGGCCGCCTTTGCCAGCTATGGCTTTGACGCCAACATGATGGACCAGTACCCCGCCCTCACCTGCGGAGCCTGTATCTGCATCATCCCCGAAGACGTAAGACATGACCTCGGGGCCCTGGACCGCTTCCTGATAGACAACGGAGTTACGCACAGCTTCATGACTACCCAGGTGGGCGTGATGTATGCCCGTAACTTCCCCGACAATCCCGTCCTCAAACACCTGTCTGTGGGCGGAGAAAAGCTCATTTCCATGCCGCCGCCTTCCTATGCCTTCTACAATGCATACGGCCCCACGGAATGCACCATTTTCTCCTCCATTTTCCGCGTTCTGGAACGGGAAGACAACATCCCCATCGGCCATCCTCTGAGCAATGTCCAGCTGTATGTGTCGGACCAGAAGCTGCGCCGCCTGCCCATTGGTGCGGCCGGAGAACTGCTCATTGGCGGTCACGGCGTGGGCCGCGGGTACCTCAACAACCCCGAGAAAACGGCCGAATGCTTCATTGAGAACCCCTACCATCCCGGTGTACGGCTGTACCGCTCCGGTGACATCGTGCGCTTCCGTCCCGACGGAAATATTGAATTCGTGGGCCGAAAAGACCGCCAGGTCAAGATCCGCGGCTTCCGCATCGAACTCAAGGAAGTGGAGGGAGTGCTGCAGGAATTCCCGGGCGTGAAGGACGTGACCGTACAGGCCTTCGACGCCCCGTCCGGAGGCAAGTTCCTGGCCGCTTATGTGGTGGCCGATGGCAACTTTGACTCCAAAGCCGCGGCCGATTTCATCCGCGAACGCAAGCCGCCGTATATGGTCCCCGCCGCCTGGATGCAACTGGACGCCATCCCGCTCAACGTGAACCAGAAGGTGGACCGCAAGGCCCTGCCGGAAGCCACGCCTTCCTCCATGGACGAGTACATTGCGCCCGTGGGAGAGACGGAAAAGGCCCTCTGCGCCATCTTCGAAGAGATTCTGGGCGTAGAAAAGGTGGGTGCCACGGATTCCTTCTTCGACCTCGGAGGCTCTTCCCTCATGGTCACCAACGTAATGGTGAGCGCCGAGAAACAGGGCCTGCACTTTGCCTATTCCGATGTCTTCTCCCATCCTTCGGCCCGCGCTCTGGCGGCCTTCCTGAAGGGCGACCAGGGCACGCAGGAGCAGGACAGCAACATTACGGAGTACGACTATTCGGCCATAGATGCCCTGCTGGCGCAGAACAATCTGGAGTCCTTCCTCAAGGGAAAGCGCCTGCGTCTGGGTAAGAGTATCCTCCTGACCGGCGCCACCGGCTTCCTGGGCATCCACGTGCTCAAGGAGCTGCTGGAAACGACCGGTCCGGACACCACCATCTGGTGTCTGCTGCGCGAAAAGGGCACCCTGACCCCGGAGCGCCGCCTCAAGGAGATGCTAGTCTACTACTTTGACAAGGATTACCGCAGCCTCTTCGGAACACGGATCCAACCGGTGGCGGGAGACATTACCCAGCCCGAAACCCTGGAGCCGCTCAAGGACATAGACATGGTCTTTAATTGCGCGGCCAACGTGAAGCACTTCTCCAAGGGCACGGACATCGAGGATATCAACTACGGCGGAGTCAAGAACCTCGTAGAACTCTGCGAAAAGAACGATGCCTACCTGGTACACGTATCCACCGAAAGCGTGGGCGGCCTTACTCCGGGCAACGTTCCGGACACCCTCACGGAGCAGATGCTCTTCTTTGGCCAGCTCACGGACAACCAGTACGTGCACTCCAAGTTCCTGGCCGAAAGGCACATCCTGGAGCATATGGTTCACGGAAGGCTCAAGGCAAAGATTCTGCGCGCCGGCAACTTGTCGCCCCGTGCCCGGGACGGTGAGTTCCAGGTGAACCTCAATGCCAACGCCTCCATGGGCCGCCTCAAGGCCCTCAAGATGCTGGGCGCCTGCCCGTTCCAGATGCTGGAAGGACAGATGGAATTCTCGCCCATCGACCAGTCGGCCCAGGCCATGGTTCTGCTGGCCACCACCCCGCTGGAAAACTGCGTATTCAACGTTTCCAACAACCATATCATCCCCATGGACGATATCTTCACGCGCCTGGAGAAAATTGACGGACAGCCGCTGGAATACGTGGAAATGGACGAATTCGCCCGTCGCGTGAACGAGGCCAACGCCAACCCTGCCAAGACCCGCATCATGGCTCCGCTGGTGGCTTACCAGCAGTCCAATGCCGAAACGGAAGGCGTGGAAACCCTGGCCTCCACCGTTTATACGATGCAGATCCTGCACCGCCTGGGCTTCCGCTGGGACCACACCTCCAGCGAATACCTCGACCTGATATTTGAAATGCTTAGGACTTTACAGTATTTTGGATAAAAACGACAGACTATGACCTCTCCCCTTTCCCAAGCGCAACTAAGCATGTTCCTGGCCAGCCAGGGCCTGGACGACAAATCCGGCAACTACCAGCAGGCCCTGCTGTATAAGCTGCCTCCCACCATTGACCTCGAGAAGTTCAAAAAGGCCTTCGAGGCCTTTGTGGCCGCCCATCCCTACGTTCTTTCGCACGTAGTGGAAGTAGATGGCGTCCCCTGCATGGAACAATCGCAGGAGACGTGGAAGGCCGAGATTAAGGAGATAGACAGCATCGACGAGGTAAGAGGGACCTTTGCGCAGCCCATGGACCTGCACAAAGACCGGCTATTCAGGTTGGAGCTATATAAAACCAAGGACGGCAATTACTTCTACGCCGATTTCCACCACATCATCGCCGACGGTGCCTGTATCCCCATCCTGCTGGACAATCTGGGAGCCGCCTACGAGGGAAGGGAGATAACCGCAGAGAAGATGAGCGGGGCCGATGTGGCCCGCGAAGAGCAGCAGCTGCGGGAAAGCGAGGCTTTCGAGGAAGCCAAGCAGTGGTTTGCGCAGGAGTTTGGCCCGGCTACGGAGGTCGAGAGCCGCATTGTGCCGGACGTCTTTGGCGCCAAGCCTTCGGCCTATAAGGAGATGGTGGTGCAATTGCCCATTGACAGCGTGGCCATGAAGGACGTTCTGGAGCGCTACCGGTACGCCGACAGCGTCCTCTTTACCGGCCTTTTCGGCCTTACCCTGGCATCCTGGAATGCCGATAACGCCGCCAGCTTCTCCACCATCTGGAACGGCCGCAAGACCGCAGCCTCCAAAACAGCGTTCACCATGTGCGTGCACACTCTGCCCGCCTTTGTGAATGCCACTCCGGACACCCCTGTCAGCGAGGTCCTGGACCACCTGAAGGCACAGACCATGGGGCTGCGGGCCCGGCATTTCTTCTCAATGGCCGATTGCGGAACCTACCTGGGCCTGGGTCCGGGCATCAACTTTGGTTTCCAGGGCCAGTTTGTGGTGGAAGTCCCTGCCCTGATCCTGGCCGGAGAACGTGTCCCGGGAGAAGACCTGCGCAGCAATCCTCCGGGCCTCAACCTTTCGGTGGAATTTTTCACACCGGCGGAGGGCCCTTATGAGATGCGTTTCTGGTATCGGCCCGATATGTACACAGAGGGCATCCTCAAAAACTTTGCAGAGAGTATGGCCGCCGCCGTGTTGTCCCTCAAGAAGGCCGATACGGTGGGACAGCTGGAGTTTACAACGCCCACCCAAATCAAGACGCTGGACGGCTTCAACCCCGGAAAATCCGTGGGAGACACCGAAAAGACGGTGCTGGACTTCTGGAAACAGCGCGTGAAAGAAGCCCCCGACCAGATAGCCCTCGTCAGTGCAGATAAACAACTGACTTACAAGGAAGTGGACCTTCTTTCCGACAAGTTGGCCGCCCACATTGAAAAGACCGTGAAGCCCGGCCATGTGGTTTCCATCATCCTGGGCCGCAGCGAATATACAGTGATTGCCCCGCTGGGTGCCATCAAGGCCGGCTGCGCCTATCAGCCGCTGGATCCTTCCTATCCCAAGGAGCGCCTGCAATTCATGGTCAAGGACGCCTCCAGTGCCCTTCTCATTGCCGATGAAGGTCTGGCGGAACTGGTGGAAGGTTTCGAAGGGCCGATTCTGCCCACCGCAGACATTCCCGGCCTTCCCGAAGGCAAGCCGAAGTCCGTCGCAAAGCCCGACGACCTCTTTGTACTGCTGTATACCAGCGGCACCACCGGCACGCCTAAGGGCTGCATGCTCAACCACCGCAATGTGAGCCTGTTCTCCCAGCACCACGCCTGGCGCACGGGCATATCGGCCCAAAGCAAGCTTACAGCCTATTCCAGCTTTGGTTTTGACGCCTTCGTGGGAGACCTGTACGGTGCTCTGGTGGCCGGCGCAACCCTCTATCTCATTCCCGAGGAAATCCGCCTGGACCTCAAGGCCCTGCACGACTATTTTGAGCAGAACGGCATCACCCACAGTTTCATGACAACTCAGGTGGCCACTCAGTTTGCCATCAACTATCCCAGTTGCAAGGGCTTGCAGGTGCTGTACACCGGTGGAGAAAAGCTGAGCGCACTACCGTTGCCCAGCTATAGGCTGT
>Ga0265299_10003538_pt1 | contig 15165 bp, 29 predicted proteins | sample AusTroGonzalo_MG_4_FD_193485 | JGI IMG/M metagenome (GOLD analysis project Ga0265299, IMG submission 193485) | Bovine rumen microbial communities from tropical cattle in Woodstock, Queensland, Australia - Gonzalo_02 | ecosystem: Host-associated > Mammals > Digestive system > Stomach > Rumen ... | reverse complement strand
AAAAAAAAAAAAAAAAAAAAAAAAAAAAATAAAAAAAAAAATAAAAAAAAAAAAAAAAAAAAAAAAAAAAAAAAAAAAAAAATAAAAAAAAATAAAAAAAAATAAAAAAAAAATGAATTTTTTTCCAAATTACAATAAAAAAATTTATTTTCTTCGCTCCGCGCGATGTTAAATAACGCGCGAATTGTATCTACTTACCGAAAATAACAATCCCTCTTAGAGAGTGATTGATAATACATATTTTTTCTTCTTGATATACACATAAAGATGTGTATAAACACAAATAGGGTATGCCGAAAAAGCATACCCTATTTTTTATTGTGTTTATGTATGTATTTATTTTTAATAAAAGCTTCTGCCCAACTATACAGCAAAACTACAATTGCCGCCATAGGAAATAAAACACAACATATAAACAATATACCCTGTATATTATCTTTCATCACTCTAACTCTATCAACTGTTCTACAATATTCTTACATTCTTGTACACAAAAATCTAAATTCTTTACAGTGCCAAATTCTCCATAATCTCCTAGCATAAAGTTTAACATATTGAAAAATGGATTTTGTTTAACTTCTCCAAAATAACGTGTTTGTGATTCCCTATCCGGCATATCACCCCTATGCCCACAATCAAAACCAATCCACCATCCGTAATATTCTGTATCCATAAGTCTGTGAGAAGAATATATAAGATCCCCATGGCACTTTATAGGAATATCTTTGTAATTTTGTCCACAACAAATATGGTAGTGCGGCACCAGCACATATCCACATCTATGTCCTAACGGCATAAACAAGACACAACATTTATAACCTTTGTAGGTGAATATAGATTCTATAATAGGTTTATCCATATAAGCTCCTTTTATATCGCTCAAGATAGTATTTAACATCTTTTAACAAGACATCTACACAAATCGTTCCATCATAAGGACAATGTTCACAAACTTTTGGTCTATTACTAGTACAAAGTTCAACTGCAGTAACAACCATATCTAAACTTTTGTGCTTATCTTGCGACTCAAGGTTAGGAATATCAACATAAATATATCTTTCAGGAGGTGCAATAATATCAATTTCATTTTCTGAAATCCACTCTTCTTGAAATACATCATACACTTTCATAATTATTTATTTCTCCACATGCTCCATTACTTTTACATTTATCATTTTCAATATCATAATCTTCACAATTTAAACATGGATTTCCTAAATCGCAATATTTACAATTATTCAAATTGTTATTTATACAAATATCACATCTATCCATATTATTTTATTTCTTTATTGTACACTTCCCATTCTTTACCCATATCCCTCTTATATAAGTAACCATTATAACCATCTACACCATCACTTGCTGTAAAACATATTTTATCTTCTTCAATACGAGTAATAATTGCCCATCTACTTAAACCGCTATACACACCCATAAACTTTATCCATACGGGTTTACCCTTTTTTAAGGGTAAAAATTCCAAAGGTAATGGATCAGGATATTTTACCACTTCTAAGGTTTGCCGCAAAACTTCTATTTTATTTAAATATTCATCTCTATATTCTTTATATTGTTTCAACCAATAGAAGGAATCAAAATCTCTATCATTACTTCTACAATCTTCTTCATCCTTATCATAATAAGGACAAATTTCACAATCTTCTGCTTTACATCTTTCACATAATGTATATGCTTGTATAACTTCATTTAGAGTTTTCATGTTTTCTCACTAATAAATATATAATAAATATAATAATATTTAAAATTGGAACAAAGAAAAATAAACAACTTAATACATGAAGAGGACCTACTTCTTGTTGCATATCACAATTCCATGTCCCAAATAATTTCTTTTTCTAATTGTTTATTTTCTGTCCAACCACGTGCCGCAAAACCTACTAAATTTCCAATTTCATCATAAACGACAAATACATCAACAGAAAGAATCTCTTCTCCATGAATACCATTTGTTTTATTAATCTTTAATTCTTCAAATTGAACAAATTGATTAAACTTTTCCTTTACATTATCTTCTTTTTCATAAGAAAGATATGATGGTCCAGTAGGAATAGTCAAATATATTTCTTGTAATTCTTTAACTGTATATGAGCTTTTTGGAAAATAAATTTTAAGTTTATCACTACAAATACAATAATCAAATATAGCATATTCTGAAATCATATTACTCCTATTCACCTACTAATTGTTTCATTTTTTCTTTTGTCCAAGCGACATCTGCGGTCCAACGTATACATTCAAGAATAACCATAGGATAGGAGTGAAAAATATCTCCTAATGGATGATAAGCTCCTATAAATTGTAATCCCTTACTATCCATATACTGAAATAAATTTTTTTCTTTTTCAGTATAATATTCATAATCAATTCCTAATGACTTAATAGAATAGAACTTTTTATCTTGATTATATTCAATAACATAAAAGTTATTTTTTATGCTATCCCAATTAGGTGCATATTCGCCAATAAAAATTTCTTCTTTACCCCGAAAAGATTGAATAGTACAATATATTTTTTCTAAATGTATTTCTTCTGCAATATCCTGTAGAGGTGCCGCAATAGCAATAAGATAAAGGTTATTTTCCATATTATTCATCTTTCAACCAATCGTTCATAGCTTTTTCGGCATTTGTTTTAGTTTTTGCATACACGATAAAACCACTCTCTAAAGCCTTATGATTATCATCATAATCAATGTATAAACTTTGAACAGGTTTACTATACCTTAAACTAAAATCTACAGGCCAATAATCAAACAAATCTGCAACTGTATCGTAATCTTTATCACCAAAAGTTTCAATAATATATCTTACCAAATTTAACATGATTTGCGGCGTTAGTTTTTGTGTACTAACAAGTTTTTTATTTACTACAATACAATAAAAATGATACCCAATTGGTTTACTCATGCGGCACCTCAATATTTTTTTCTACTTGTTTAATAGCTTCATTATAACTTTTTGCCCAAACAAAATATCTATAATAGACTTGTTTTGGATTATAATCACCCTTTTCTTTTACATAAAGATATGGAGAACGCTCAGTATATTCAAAAGGGAAAAAACTATCTTCATCAATTTCAGTTAAGTTTATAAATGACATATTATTTAATTTAGCAATAATACATTGCTGTACATCAGCAGGAGAAAGAACAGAACAAATAAATTCATTAACAATAAATTTTTCTTCCTCTTCTTCACCTAAAACTTCAACAGAATACCATTTTGCCATTATATTTTTCCTCTTTTGCCATTATATTCTACCCAAAATCTTGGATTTGCAAAAATCAATTGCTTTCTTCCATCTTTACCATAAATAATTCTATAATCTATAAAATTATCCTCAAGATAAGAAATAAAATTTGATAGATTAGAATCACAATTAATTATAGAATCATTATACCAAAGTACATATTCATTATTCTTCATTTTTCTTTTTAGAAGATGCGGCTAAGGCTTCACGACATCTCCTACCTTCCTGCTTAGCTTCATAAGCATCCAAAAGATCACACATAATATCTTCAGGCTCTCTATTTGCAGAAAGTTTTGTATTAGCTTTCTTAAAACTACCAGATAATTCAAAAACTTGCTTTTTACCACTACCATCTACAACATAAAAAGCAATATTACAATCTCCAACAACTTCAAAATAATCAACATCAGCAAATTCTTCACTTGCACGTAAAGCCGCAATAATTTTACTACAAAGTTCTTGTTTTTTTGCAATAACATTTTTCTGAGTATTATTAATAGCCATAATATTTATCTCCTATTTTTAATTATATAATAATTATACTACAACTTTTGTATATTGTCAAGAAGAATCCTAATTTTATTACAAAAATTTCTCAACATCTCTATAGAAATCATAGATATTATCATCTGATCTGTCTTCTACAAATGTATTCCAATCATATAAATAATTCTCATAAATAAAATCTTCAAACATATCTTTATCTTTGATATATTCTTCAAAAGGTATTTCTTGTTCTTGTCTTTCATACCAATACCAACAATCATCTTTATATCTCTTAATTAAATCTTTAACTTCATCTTCAGTAAAATTGATAATTTTATAAAGTGTAATATCTTTTTCAATACTATACATAATTACTCCTTAATATTACGATAAAAATTGACCACAAAGATAATTAATCTTTTTATTATAATATTCTAATAAACAATTTATAACTTCCTTAAAAGAATTAAAATATGCCGGAACTCTTAAATATCTCCATGCTTCAGTATAATTATCATAGTTAGTAAAATTCCACATGCCACCAAAGGTAAAGTCTTTACTAAAATAATGATAAGCAACTCGTGGTTTTCCTTCTCTACTAAACTCAATGAAATCTATGGATATGCCTTTATCTGTAATTGACTCTTTCCGCACACAAAAATTATTCCAAAACCCATAACCTTTATAATTATTTTGTTCATCATTAAGCCAATGTAAAAAGTTATATTCCGGTTTCACATAAAGTTTAAATTTAGTATCCATATCCTTCTAAAAAATTTTGTTCAGCTTTATTATGCGCAACTACCTTACAAAATTCTTCTACGCCATTGATAGCATATTCAAGACAGGCATAACTTTCTTTTAAAATATACTGCATACACTTATTATATCCATGAATATAAAACCATTCTTGCGCTGTATCATAAGGCATTTCAATACTTTCACTAAACTCATATCCATAATGAATAATAATTTTATTTGGAAGTTTTTCCGCACATAAAATATAATCATACAGATTATACATTAAGTTCAATTCTTCTTTTACAACTTGATGTTCAAGACAAGGATTCTGTTCATCTTGTTCCCAACCAATATAAGCATTCTTATAATCAATCATATCATAAAGTTCATACTGTTCTGTCATAGTATAAATATCAAACATACCCATATTACATCCCTTCTTCTTCGTTTACAATTTCCCAAGCTCTATCTTCTGCAATTTTATTAATCCAATCTTCTAATTCACACTCAACATGTTCTTTAGATTCACTTATATCTCCCCAATCTTCAAAGAAAATCCAACCGAGATTTTTTAATATCTCTTCCCAATTATCTTTTTCATTTAGACAATATGTATTATCATTTATAATTACTGCATATGGATTTTCATTATCATAATAATAAAATTCAGCAATTTGAACGACTTTATGAAAATCATCTTCAAAACTTATATCATATTCAATATCATCTTCTTCAGGTTCCCAATAGGTAGCTCGACTATAATGATGTTGGATATTATATGGATAAATCATATTTTTTACATCATTATCAGTATAATCAGATTTATGCATAACGCAATACATTTTCATATCTATTTATCTCCTATTAAAAATCTTCAGTATTAACATGAAAAATACATTCTTCTGTTTTGGTAAAATAATAATTTTCATCTATAATATGAACATAAGGAAGAGGAGCTATTTTTGAAGTCATATGATCCCAATATATTTCATAATCAATATAATTTATTTTTAAAAATTTTTGTAACTCTTCTTGAGTATTAAAATTAAATAATACATGATCTTTTTTACAAAGAGAATATTTATACATTTTTATCTCCTATTGTTTATTTTTATTTATACAATAATTATACACCAATATTTCAAAAAAATCAAGTATATTTCTAAAATAATTACAAAAATAGCCTACTTACATTTTTATAAGTAGGCTATTATTTTTATATATAAAATTAATTATGCATTGTGCCGCACAAGGTATTCTGGACTTACTGCTTTAAAGGATTTCTTTCCATCAAGACTACGACAAACAATACCTTCACGCATAACTTGCGGATTCACCATAGAAGGACCAGTTGCATACTTAAGAACTTCCTCTACGGTATCAGGAAGAATATAGTCATAAGAAATAATGGGAACAGTTGTAAGTCCATAACGATAACAAAGTTCTACCATTTCTTTGTTTCCAAAACGACCTTGCGGAGTAATAATATTAAATACAAAAAAATCAATATCCTTCAATTGGAGGGGATTCTTCTGAATTGCTGGACCAGCAACTTCACCTTGAATTGCAAGCCAAGGAACATTTAATTCATTCATCATAAGTTCCATACGTTCTTCAAGATCATACATTTCAGCTGCACGCCAATAGTGAGAATTATCTTTACCAAGACGAAGGTTGCGACTATAAAGATTAAATTTATGACCAAAACAAGTTCTCTCAATAGTAGCAGTAGCTGAACAACCATCTACTTTCTCGCTCACAGTAAGTGGTTCTTTACAAGAAAGAATTTCTGGAATATTTTGAATACGAGTTTCATCAGTTTTACTTACCAAAGTAGTAAAACCGCCCTTTTTTCTTTGTGGAAAACCGAAAATACGATACCACAAACGCTGAAACCAATTATATTTAGGCTGTTTAGAAACTTTAACAGGTTCTTCATCACCATATTCATCATATTTAGTAATTCCAAGAATCTGAGTTACATCATCTCCTTCTTTCCAATTACCAGAAGGAAGAATAGACATAGGATAAACAATACCTTCAGAATAAACACCAGCCATTTTCATGGTACGAATTCTGTTACAACGTTTTCTAGCTTGCTCAAATTCTGGACGATCTGGGAGAACACTATCAATTTCAATGTACACGCAAAGATCACCAGGTTGCATTTCTTTTCCGACAATAACAGTCCAGCCCAACACATGAGCGAGCTGTATTCTATCACGTCCTTCAATTGGTTCCACAGATTTAATTTTTTGTACAGAAGCAAGTTTACGTTCGCTCATATTTCCTCTTTTCTATATATTAATAACCAATAAAACGTTCTGAAATCTCTTCAATAGTATCAGCAATAATACCATAACAATTACTGCGATACCTATGAATTTTATTTACCAAGCGTTGTCGCGCAAGTTCTTTGCCATATTCTTCATTCCATTCATCATTAGGAGAACATTTAGCTTTTGCAGACATATATCGAGGAAAATACATTTTAGGTTCATATTTTGAATAAAACTTAGAAGGCCAACTAAACTTTTTACCTTTAATCATGCTTAAAGCATCAGCGAGTCTGTCAAAAATATAATCACAATTTTCAAAACATTCCTGATGATCTTCAAACTTAATCATTGCAACAACAGTGCGTTTATCTTTATTAACAATATATTCAATCATATTTATCCACTTTCTTTTATTCTTCGTCCATACATTGGTATGGTTAATGCTTCTTCTATTGTCCAATTACGACTTAATCTATGTTGTAAAGCTGAAGGCGTCAAATTCATTTCTCTTGCCCAATCAGCCATACTTTGAGTTTTATTATTATACGTTATATAATGATTATTGGTTCTATTATTTTGTTGAATTAACTGTGAAACCCATCTACAATTTTCAGGGCAATAATTTTTATTACTATCAATTCTATCTAAAGTTAATTCTTCTGTATATCCATTCAGTTTAGCCCAATTACTAAAATTTTGATAATCTTTCCATTCTTCACAAAGAGTTATACCTTTTCCACCATAATTTTTATAACATTTTAAATTTGGATTAGTACATCTTTGTCTCATATTATACCAGATCTCATATAATCGTGTTTTTCTTTCACCATGAGTAGTCATACGTTTACTTGCTAATTCTCTAGATAAACATCCACAACTTTTTGTACCACCGCTTCTTAAATGACATCCTCTTATTTCTTTTATTGTTCCACAATCACATTGACATTTCCAATATACTGCACCATTTCTATTTTGTGCTCTTTCAAGAACTAATAATCTTCCAAATTTTTTACCTGTTAAATCTTCAATATTATGCATATAATTCTCCTATTAGAATAAAATTTATGGCTTGTTTAATGTAATAGGCCATTAAACATTATCTCATATTGTCGACAATATGTTCCCCATTTATAAGAGAATTATATATTATTTTTATAAAATTGTCAAATTTTTAATCTGTTTCTGGTTCATCTAAAATAGATAAATCATTTGTACATTCATCAATCATTTGTCCAGGTTGATATTTCCAATCCTGTTTAGTCGTTCCAACTGTAGTAAAAATATTATCTACATCATCATTCTTAAAAGCCACTTTAGTAAGTCCATGTGCAAAAACACAAAAACAACAAGGTCTTTTACCTTTAAGAACGAAAGAAATTTCTTCAGCATATGGAAAGATCAAACGATGGAAAAAATTTGTGTTTGTTTTACTTCCGAGTACAACTACAATAAATTTTTTAGGATCAGAATAACATTCACTAATAACTCTAGCTAAATAAGGTTCATGTCTTGTCCCATATGGAATAGTAAGTAAAATATTATTACCATTCCATTCTTCTTGCAAAAGAGGAGGATTGATTAAATCAAATTTATACTTTCTTTTATCAAAAATAGGAGTTACATGATCTAAGACAAATTGATTGAAGTCTATTTGTTTTTTATTCAATAACTTCATCTTTTGAGTTTTACTTTTCATACGCTTATCCTTTTTCTTTTTTATTTTATATAATAATTTTACTCCAACTTTTCAAAAAAGTCAAGAAAATTGTTATATAAAATAAAAAATGCCGAATCACGTTTCATCGCCCATTCGGCATTATGCGCACTGTCTATTTTACCGTGGAATAGAGAAACACAGGGGTTCTGAGTTACCCGCCTAAACTGACCTTTAGCGTGCGGTTCAACACATCAACTTGTACAAGCACTTACCAGGAAGATCTTCTAATAAGTAACGCATATATTATGATTCCGGTTAATCATAGAATATGCACAGAGCGACTTAATGTTCAGTCAGAACAATCTTTTATTTTCAGGGGAAAGGTGAGGAGCTCTGCAAGCAATCTCCAACCCTCTATCACTAGTTTTACTGTGCGGTGATAGACACAAGTTTTGAATGGTGTATTAAGGGAATATACTAAGACTTTCATCTGCCGGAATCCAACACGACTTTTCCATTCAGTTCACTTCATTCGTTAAAAGGGTATTCACGCATCCCACAGCGACTATAGTGAGAAGTCTATCCGTATCGCGTCATACTTGTATTTATACTGCGATGATAACAGTGTACACAAATAAACTTTCTGCTTTTAACAGCTTTGACTTATTTGTTTAAAGAGAGAGGAAGGTAATGCTCCTTCTTGTATGTTATATAACATATACTTCACTTTAAAGTTTCACTCTCATACCTTGTTTTTTAGCTTATAGTGCGGAACAAGAAAACCTCACTCATACTAGTATGGTTTTGATAGCTCCTATTAAGGTTAGCCGCTATCCTCAAACCTATATACACTTCATTCATTCAGGTATTCACGCACCCTTGGATGACCTTAGTGTGAAGTCTAATCTGCTTTGCGCCTACTATTGATTATCCTCCGCATTGGCTCAGAGCACAGCTCTATGTTTATACTGCCACCGCTATCATGCAGTCGTCATTTGACCCCAGGAAAATTTTCCACATTTGGCATATCACCTATAGGTTTATCTCGAGTTTATTAACTATAAGCAATATAGTGTGTCTAAGGATGATTGCCAAATCATCGTCTTCTAGTTTTTACGGTTACTAGCTGAGGGACACATGTTACAATCTGTAAACCTCTCTCATAGTTTTACTGTGCGTGAGAGACACAAGTCTAAACAACTCAACTCCGGTAAATACAAGAGTGCTTAAAGTACCCCGTGAGAATGCTGCCTTCTCTTCTCAGGTTTAAAAGACCTGTGCATCACTAGAAATGCTTACGGAGTATAGTGCTTCATATAGGGTATGATCCTACAACCTATTCTTTAAGAGAGAATTGCTCTGCCGATTGAGCTAATGAAGCATACCTTTCGGCAACTGCTTCTAAAACTCGAAAGTAAAAACTGGCAGTTATGTATTAGGAGGGATAATACAGTTTCGTCACTAAAGAAGAGGTACTTGATGAATTGCACATCACAAGAAGGCTTACCTTATACCTTATGAATGTAAATAAACAAAATAGGAGATATTTGATGTACCTATTTTAGGCTAGTGGGATTGGATGGATTTAAACCACCAGTGTTTCCTATGTACTGCGTTTACAGCGCAGCGCGTCTCATCAATTTCGCCACAACCCCAAGTTTTATTTTTAATTATATATTAATTATACTACAATATTGTTTACTTGTCAAGTATATTTCTAAATTTATTACAAATTTTAGAAATCATTATTTGCATAACGTTCATCATACGGAATATATTCACCTTCAAAATGTTCCAAATTTCCAGATGAATTTCGCGGTTTATCACTTTTAGTTTCACCTTTAACAACCTTTTTAGCCGCCCTATCTGCTTCACGCTGACAAGCTTTCTCGTATTTCTCAATGAACTTCACATTCGCAGCCTGAGCATCTTCATAAGTAAAATCTGCTTTCTTTGCAGTTAGTGAAACTTCACAAAATCTCTGCTCACCTTCAACTTCGGTAACCGCAATCCATTTATAATTATCCACTTGGATAAGTTCAATATTTGAAAGACCAACTTCCATCATCGGATGGACAACAGAGTCTTTAATAGCTTTTTGAAGTTCAGTAACAGACATAGAAGACATAATTCACCTCTTTTATTATTGTTTATTTTTAATTATATATTAATTATAACACGATATTTCTTATTTGTCAAGGATTTTTCTAAATCCATTACAAAAATTGTGAGTGCCCTTGACTGGATTTAAACCAGCAACCTTAGCATTAGAAGTGCCATGCTCTATTCAGTTGAGCTACAAGGGCAAATGTTATTTCTTTTTCTTCTCGATATTTTACCATATAAGAAATAACAAGAATACGGTGCAGTTTGAATTTTTATTATGCAAGTTTTCGTATTGCTTACTGTAACTTACTCTGCAAAAGAAACTCAGATTTACGTCCGTTTCAGTTATCGGCAAACCTCTGGGCATTTGTTCCTTCGTCCAGGCGAAGTCCTAAGTGATATATGGTATCAAGGGTACCACCCATAATCCATCTTAGAATTTTTATATATTTCCTGTTACTAAGCATTTTGGAAAGAACAGAAGGTGTCTAAATCCTTCCCGCCGCATAGTGTGCATTAACAGAAAATTTTTCTCTATCATAGGCATGATGGTGTCTAGCCACCGAGTTTGTGCATAATAAAGTTTCACATTTGCTACGCTATTGCTTACGCTTAACTATAACGTGAGTTGGCTGAATGTGAACAACCATTACGGTCATGAGCGGCTTGAATTCGACATGCCCACGGTGCCATCTGCTCATTTTTCCGTGTCGTCACACCAAAGTGACTGTGAAGAATATTGAGGAGTTGCACCTCAATTGCGGCACTGGCCTACTCTTATTTGTAAATTATTCCTGTTCAGCTTTTGCAGCAGCCTTAGCAGCCTTTTCGGCACGCTTAGCCGCACGATCAATTTCTCGCTGCTTAGCGTTAGCAACCTTTTCAGCATACTTCTCAGCATCGTCAGCCAGATTCGATTCATCATAATCTGCCTTGTTGGCAGTCAGAGTAACAGTAGTGAACCGCTGTTCACCATCAACTTCAACCGGGATAACCCACTTATAAGAATCAACCTGAACGGTTTCAACAGCGTTCAGACCATCTTCAAACAGAGCAGACAGGACAGATTCCTTAACCATTTTATTCATTTCCATAACAGACATACTAGGCATATTAAACCTTCTTTCTTTTTATTTATAAATTATTCCATTCTTCATCAGAATAGTTTTTAACTTCACTTTTTTGTGGTAAATTTAATTCTCGACACCATCTTCTAATAATTTCTCTATCTTTTATTTGATAAAAATCACAAATAGATTTTAGCGTCATAGTTCTAATTTGTTGTTTTAATTTTTCTCTAGATGGTTTTTGAGGTGATAAAGTTTTTTTATAACATTCCCAACATAAATTAGTTTTAGAGGCTCTACCATTAGTTAATTTTTTGCCACAAATTTTACATTTACAGTAAATGTAATTTGGTTTTCTTATTGGATATTCAACATTATTTTGATACCAATATTTACCAGTATTAATACAACTAATACTATTTACATTTACTCCAAACATATCTCCAATTTCAATTTGTGTATAATTACTATTTTTAAGTAATTCTATTATTTCTAATACTTGATTTTCAGATAATTTACCAATTGTTTTTAATCCCTGACCACCAGGAGTCATATTATATCCATTATTAAATGAATCATAATATTTTATCCAATAAATCTCTTTTTCATCCAATTGATCTAATTGACATTCTTCAAGAATTGAAAATTCAAAATTAGTTAACCCATAATTATAAAATGCTTTATATAATGAAATATTAGCATAACTTAAATTATAATTTCTACCAATAGTTTTATGAGTTTCCCATCTTACTTCAATATTTTTCGATTGTCCTATATAACAATCTCCATTAATTCTATTTTGTATTTTATAAATACCACAAGTCATTTTATATTCTCCTAGATGAATAAAATTCAAATGGCTTATTTTAATATTCTAGGCTATTAAAATATTATCTCTTCAATTAGCTATTTTGAAGTTCCCCATTTTTATTTATATATTAATTATACTACAATTTTTCTTACCTGTCAAGAAGATTTCTAACTTCATGACAAAATTTCACAAGCGAAGTCTGGTTGAATCGAACAACCGTTTGCTGTTTTGGAGACAGCCGTCCTACCACTGAACGAAGCCCTCATTTTTAATTATATATTAATTATACACCATTTTTCTTATTCGTCAAGAATTTTCCTTAATTCTATGACAAAATTCCTAAAGAGGAATGTGATACTCGAAATCACTCAATCCCTTTTGCAGAGGGACTTACCACCTTGGTTATTCCTCATTTTAATTATATCATAATATTGCTTATTAGTCAAGAAAATTTCTATAAAAATAGAAAATAGAGATGTTAAAAACATTCCTATTATTTATCATTATTTTTCATTGATGCTAATATAACACCCATCCAAGCAATAGCTGATTTTTCTTCTTCTAATTTATCAATTTGCTCTTTCAATCTAATATTCTCTTCTCTAAGAGAAATAATTTCTTTTAAAGAATCAATATTTTTATTTAAATTTTCTTTAATTAAATTTTTAATACATTCTTCTTCATATTTTTTACGTGCAGTATTAATACCATCTGCCATAGCATAAGCATTTACTTTATTTTGTAATTCCTTAATTTTTTCTTCTGAAGAAGATAGTTTTTGAAGAAGCTCTTCTAAAGTATATTCGTCATTATTATAAGAAATTTTTACTTCTGTCATTATTATTTTTATCCCTCTTTTTTAATTATATATTAATTATACTACAACATTTCAGAAAAGTCAAGAAGATTTCTATCTTCATTACAAGATTTCCAATGATAATAACCATCTTCATCAGGAATATAACCTTCTTCAATCATTTGATGATACCAAACTTCTTCATTAGTTGGCATATTTTCTCCTAATTATACCAATAACCTTCAGCTTTACAAATATCAACTTCACCATTTTCATTCATACGATGAGGAATACCACGCTCAATGAGATACATATGAAAAGCATTATAAGAATTAAACACACCAATACGCTTAAAACCAAAAAATAGTGAAATCATATTTTTCTCCTTTTTTTAATTATACATATATTATAAACTAAATTTTACTTTTTGTCAAGTCTTTTCGGCAAACTCATTACAATTTTTTTCCTGTAATCAATCTACGATATAAAAGAGTTCTTTAAACTAATAGCATAATCTCTATCAATTATTCGTTCTCTGAATTTCTTTCTTTATTCAACTTAAACCAATTATATAAACCAATAAATGCCATAATAAGATATATAGATTTTTTGGTTAAATAAACTGGATCAAAATGAGCAATATACATACCTACCGCAACGAAATCTGTAACTAGCCACCAGATATACTGTTCTCCATATCTAAGCAACTCAAGAATAGTAGCTACAATACCAATTGCAAGAGTAAAAGCATCCCACCATGCAACATTACCACCGATTCTAACTAAAATTGAATGATAAATAACTGCTGAAACACAAATGATTACTGCACACAATAAATTTTGTGGCATTGTAAGTCGTTTTGTTTTTGTTTTCTGAGTAATTTCTTTATCTCTATGTTTTGCCCAAAAATACCATGATACAAAATTCATAGGCAAATAATAGAGAATTTCAAGTGCCGCAGTACCCCAAATTTTCCAATATACAAGATAAATTGCATATACAATAGTATTTACTGTAGCAAATGCAAAATTAGAAATATTAGCTTTAGCACAGAAAAATACACAAAATACTCCACAAATAGCACTAATAAAGTTTAAAACTGTTAGCCAACCAGGATTCCCATTTGCAAAACCAGTTGTAAGCCCTAAAATCATAGCTCGTGCGGCAATAGCAATCATAATAATTGCCATAATCCACTCATACCACTTCATTTCACGAAAACTTTTCTTGATATTTTCCATATTATACCATCCATTCCATTTTTTCTTCTTTATTTGTCATTTGGCGAATTATAGTACCACTAATAGGATAATGTAATCGTTTTACATCTACTAATCTATGTACAGCTTCAGGATAAGCTCTACTAAAATATTCTCCATAACTAGGTTCACTACTGTAAACTGCATCTAATTGTGGACCTACAATACTTCGTACTAAAGGTGTTTCAGCATCCCAATCTTCTTCACCAATGGAAGTACGACACTCCGAGACATCTATAGTGTGAAATATTATGCTTGGCTTTGTAAATGTAAATGTAATTTTATTACTATCAAATAATATTTTCTCTTGTTCTTTTCTAATTTTAAGGCATATTTTCTGTAATTGTTTTATTCTTTCTTCAAGAGAAAGATATTTTTCTCCAAAATATTCTTTTAATATTCTTTCTTCATCTGCACCACCAAAGAAAAGAATTACGTGTAAAGTTTCACATTCTTTCATAGCAGTTTGAATACAATATAAATGACCTAAATGTAATGGCATAAATTTGCCACCATACATACCAACTTTATATAATTTATTATTCATATAACTCATTTATAATACCAAAAATAACACCAGCTATAAAAAGAAAAAAAGCTATAACAAAATTAATTACATATATAGGTATAGTAACAGTCATGATATTCTCTCCATAAGTAGCTCAACAACTACAATTCCAAGACAAAATC
>Ga0265299_10003536_pt1 | contig 15171 bp, 13 predicted proteins | sample AusTroGonzalo_MG_4_FD_193485 | JGI IMG/M metagenome (GOLD analysis project Ga0265299, IMG submission 193485) | Bovine rumen microbial communities from tropical cattle in Woodstock, Queensland, Australia - Gonzalo_02 | ecosystem: Host-associated > Mammals > Digestive system > Stomach > Rumen ... | reverse complement strand
GAACCTGCCGTTTACACTCCGCATCCATTGGCAGGACACCATCATTGAGCGCAGCGTGGCCGTGCGGGTGCTGCTGCCCAAGGTGCAGGTTACCGAATACACCACCACCGTCAACAGCTCTGCCGTGATAAGCTATAACCCCGGCGATGAGGTGACTTTTGTTTTCAACAATCTGAATGCAGGTCACGTTGGCGTGAACATAGGTGCCGTGGACCTGACCTGCAATTATTCCGGTGTTCAGGTGCAGACCGGTGCCACCAGTATCAGCGGCCTCGATGTCTATGAGACCATGTACACCAGCTTTACTGTCCAGATTGCCGACACGGTGCCTAACAAGTCGATTGTGCCGCTCTATTACCATATTCTCTACGACGGTGTCAACCGTGTGGACACGCTTTACATCATGGTCGGCGCCGACTTCGTCTCCTTTGAGAGCGGCGATTTTGGCGACTTCGGCTTCACGATGAACAACTACCCGTGGATTATAACCTCGTCTGGGGCGCATTCGGGTGACTATTGCGCCCGTTCCGCGCAGAGCCTGCCGAGCAATTCGCAATCCAGGATGACGATCAGCGTGAACATCCCCTCCGCCTCCACGCTGTCCTACTATCGGAAGGTCAGTTCTGAGGCCGACTACGACAAATTCTACCTGTATGTGGATGGACAGGAGGTGGACAAGGCTGACGGCGAAGAGCCGTGGACTCTTTTCTCCACCGTAATCCCCGCAGGCAGTCACGACATCCGCTTCTCCTACGAGAAGGACCAGTCCCTGGCCTCCGGCAGCGATTGTGCGTGGGTGGATGACATTATACTGCCGTGCGCCGGAATTCTTGTGATTGAGGATATGACCGATACCGCCACCGTGGGCGTGCAGGCTTACGTGCAGACGCGCGCCTCCGTTTTCCCGAACCCCGCCAACGACCGCGTGGTGGTGGAGAGCGAGACGGCGGTGACAAAGGCTGCCCTCTTCGACGTGAACGGCCGCTTGGTACGCACGGTGAATTTGGATGGAGCTAACCGTTTTGAATTGGGTGTCAATGACTTGAATGCCGGATTCTACCTGCTGCAGCTCACGTTCGACAACCAGAAAACCCAGAACTTGAAGATTATCAAACGATAATGGCAAACACATCGGAACAATATGAGAAGATAATCGCCTATTGTCAGGAGGTTTTCCGCAACAAGGCGATCGATTACGGCACGGCGTGGCGCATCTTGCGGCTGCCGTCGCTCACCGACCAAATCTACATCAAGGCCAACCGCATCCGCAGCATCCAGGAGAAGGGTGACGCGCGGGTGGCCGAGGGCATCGTCCCTGAGTTTGTCGGTATTGTCAACTACTGCGTGATGGCCCTCATCCAGCTGGAGGTCGGGGTCGCCAACTCACCCGAGGAAGCTGTCATGCCGACCGACGAACTCCTCGAACGCTATGACCACTACATCCACGCTGCCAAGAATCTGATGATGGACAAGAACCACGACTACGACGAGGCGTGGCGGCAGATGCGCATCAGCTCCATCACCGACATCATCTTGATGAAGATCTTCCGCACCAAGTCCATCGAGGACCACAACGGCAACACCCTCGTTTCCGAGGGCCTCGACGCCAACTACTACGACATGATCAATTATGCGATGTTCTGCCTTATCCGGCTCGTTGTTGAGAAAGAGGAACAAAATAGTTAGCAGTTAGCAGTTAGTAGTTAGTAGTTAGTAGTTGTGACGAGAAAGCTTCATATATTGTAACATTATTCTTTGAGCAGCCTCGGAGAGGCAAAACGCGCGAAGCGCAATTAACCCCACACAAGGCGAAACCGCAGTGTGGGGCGTATGTAAAAATAAAAAAGTCAAAAATATGGCAAAAAAAGAACCCGTTTGGTTAAAAATCATCCGCATCCTGTTGGGGTGCTTGTTCCTTTTCTCCAGTTTCACGAAGGCCATCGACCCGGTGGGCTTCGGGGTGACGATGAACGACTATTTCGTCTCCTTCCACATGGGCTTCCTGCATCCGCTGGCGTTGTTTGCCGCGGTGGTGGCCATCACCTGCGAATTTGTGCTGGGCTGCATGCTGCTCTTCCGTGTGCGCGTGCAGCTGGCCGCATGGGGGTATCTCATCTTCATGACGTTCTTCTTCTTCCTCACGCTGTGGCTTGCCATTGCGGAGTATATGGAGGTGAACGGCATCCACTACTTCGGCGTGGTGAAGGACTGCGGCTGCTTTGGCGATGTGATTGAGATGTCCAACAAGGCCACCTTCCTGAAAAACGTGGTCTTCATTATCCCCACGCTCATCGTCTTCTTCAACCGCAAGAAGATCTGCGACTGTCGTCTGACGGTGGTCGGACAGTGGATGGCCGTGGCCGTGTTCGCCCTCATTGCCGTCCTCTTCCAGCTCTACGTCATCCGTCATCTGCCGTTCATCGGCAAGGGCGACTGGAACAAGGGCAAGGACGTCTCCGTCTTCGTGGCGCAGCCCGCGCAGAAGGATGTGGTGTTCATCTACAAGAACACCGCCACCGGCGAGGAAATCACCCTCACGCAGGACGAGCTGATGGACCAGGACGAGGCTTTCTACGAGAAGAACGAGTATGTCTCCCGCAAGGACAAGGTCATCAAGGAGGCGGTGAAGGCCAAGATTGACGGCTTCAACATGCTTGACGAGAACGGTGCCGACCACGCACCCGATTATTTCTCCACGACGAACGACCGCGATGTCTATGTGCTGTATGTCCATGATTTGAGCGAATCCAATGCCAAGGGTATGCAAAAAGTGTTACCTCTGGCGAAAGCTTGTGAGGAGAACGGTATCGACTTCGTGGGTATCACCAACTCCTCGGAGGAGGAAATTGCCGCGTTTGTCAAAGAGTACGGCATCGAGTTCCCGATTTACTACAATCCCATCAACCCGATCACCGGTCCGTTCATGGTGCGCGACGCCATGCGTTCCAACCCGGGTGTCATGCGCCTCAACAAAGGCGTGGTGATGGACAAATGGGCGTGGCGGGATATTCCCACGAAACCTGTTGAGAATTAACGGTTTATCATTTACGGAGACGCGCTACGGCGCGTCTTTTTTGTATTACGCATATCTGCGCGGACTGCGCGTATCCGCGCGTAGGAGCCAACCACGTCCCCGCAGTTGCAGGGGCGTGAGGAACGGGGCTATATGTGAGGCTGGCGGGCATAGGATTTTTATGGGTGAAAGTACGAAAAAACTTGTTTGTCCTGTTGTCGGGAAATCGTCAGGTGATATAAAAGACTAATATCTAATTAGAGTGACTGGATTTGTTGCATTTTTCAAGTTGAAGAACATCCATTCCCCCATCTTCAGGAACATCACTAAAATATTCATGAAATTTCCACTCATCATTCTCTTTTTCCAAAATGCCTTTGATTCCGATAATGGAAGTGTCATGGTTGTCTTTTTGTAAAAAAACGGATTCGTGAATTTCAAAGACTTTCAATAAGGTGAATTTATGATTGCATATTGAATATATTCTACAACTATTGATTTGACTATAATCCAACCAATTGACTACTAAGGCAAACTCATCAACACCATCAAAATTTACATCTCCGATATTAATGAAACAAAACAAATCGTATGCAGAATCAAAAAATAAAGTGTCATACTCACATGCAATAAAAGAATGGATTTGATGCGTTTGATTGAACCAGTCAATTATTGAATCCCAGTCATTCTCCATCGAAGGAATTCTTGTTATTTCAGTACCAACGATTCCTGAAAAATATTGAAATCTTAATGTGTCATTTGAGTCTTTTCCTGTAAAATGCCCGATGACATCCTGTGGTTGTATATCTTGGAGGATGATGTCCTTTGTGGAGGCATTTGTGGGAATGTGAACCGAACCGCCATTGTTCCAGTTGCATTTTATTCCTATTAGTGCTAAAAAAAACACTATGGTAATTATAAAATTATCTGATTTCATTTAAAATCGCATTATAACGTTCATTGTCCTTTTCAAGTCTATTTAAATATTGAGTAGAATAAGGAATACCTTGTCGAATCATCTCTTCATTCTTGTTTATTTGATATTCGAGACTTTGTAAGAATCTCTTCTTGGTAGAAACAAACTGTTTCATCAAATCCTCCCCATAGTTGCTTTTTCCATTTGCATCACGATTTCCACAATAAGCATAAATCCCGTTTTTTTGATCATCTTCAGAAGGAAAGTAACTACCAGTGTTGAATGCTCTATCAATATCATCTGATGTGAAATGATCCTGAGCCAAAACCTTTTTCCACTTTGGCCAGTTATGATCTGTTCTGTTAAAATAATCATTGATAGACGCTTCATACCCTCCCAAATTTGAATAATCCTTCACAGATCCATGGCTTGTGGGTCTTTTGGAAGGTTTACCCATGATACCAAATAGATTGTAGTCTCCGTTCTCTATAGCACTCTGTCCCCATCCACTTTCACGACAAGCATGAGCCAAAACTAGGATTGCACCATTAGGAGTGGAACCTTTCTTTTTTGCTGCTTCATAAATTTGTATTCCTATTGTGATTAAGAAGCGGTGGTGCAAAGGAGGATTCCCTACCTCCTCCCCGTTCGGGTCCACCAACTTCACCGGATTATCCGCGCAATACACGTACGGGCTCAATGACGGATATTTCGAAGCCATCGGGTCCACACTCAACCATACGCTCAGGTCGCTACTGTAATACCGTGATCCAAAGTAACTTAGGCCGGTTTCGGAGTCGCGTTCTTTGGCGGAGAAGGTGTAAGAGGAGTTAGCAGTGAGCAGTGAGGAAGAAAGGGCGGTATGCGGCGCGTCGATTCGGAATGTAGAAATCAAAATTCCGAATTGCGCAGCGGGGTTCTGCGGGGTCAGCGGGCTATATGTGAGGGTGGCGGTCATAAAACTTTGACGGGACGAAAATACGAAAAAATATTATAATCTAAGCCATCCCTTCATCTCTTCCGTGGATACACGCATCTTCTTTCGTTTGTCTGTGTAATCTCTAATTACATAAAAGTCATTTCTCTTATACAAATATTTATAACGGATATTCCCATCTTGCTGATAAAACGTGGCTCTCACTAATGAATCATCCACAAATGAACAGGAGAAGCATTTTCTCCCACTACTGTAATAACCACTCCAAGTTCCTGTCTTTTTACCATTTTTAAAATATTGCTCTGCCAAAACGCTCACATCATAAGGAAGATAGAAAGTAGATGAGTCTTTCCTAAAGTCATTGTTGATGTTGAAGACCATCCATTTGCCGTCTTTTTGCAGAAAACGATCATAGCGATTCACAGTGTCGCCATTGTAAACGACATGGGTCGATTCAATTTGCAAAAGCGGCTTTTCTTTCTTTGAAACTATCTTGAGCGTATCGTTCCATTTTTCTACAAAATGCTCCCAGGATTCAATGTCCTTGAGATGTTGCGTTTCAATTTGGTATCTTATGGCCCTAATAGAATCACGATGAACTTGAATAAACGGATATTCCCCATAGATGCTCGAAAAAATGGTTTTAGTATTGACAAGAAAATAGGTGTTGTCTGGAAATACAAAGTACAAAACATTCGACTCCGTGGGTACTGGTAGGCATGACGAATGTTGGAACAAGATTTCTCCTGTTTGCATAATTAATAACTCATTCTGTCTGAAAACACATACAGTATCCCATTCAACATGTGATTTTTCATGCAAAAGCAAAGCATACGGCTGTGAAAAGCCATTGAAAAGCATGGAAATATGTATTAGTAGAAGAAAATAACGTCTCATAGTATGAAAAAATTTGTTTTACTGTGGAACATTTATCATACATGCGGCTATCGGTAAGGCACCGGTTTGCGTGGCTTTCCGTAATTATACATTCCGCTGTCACCTTGCAAACGTTCCGTGTTGGTAATTAATGGTGTGACAGGGCCGTATTCGGGAATGGTTTCAACATCTTTTAGATTCATTATTGTAGGAGCATAATAAAAACCATTCTTTGTGAACACATAAGAATTTCCCGAATGATCTTTTCCAAAGAACACGGCTGCGTGAACCGCCTTTTTCCCTTTTGCGAATCGAATTAATGTTTTTCCAAAAATTGGAGTATCTGTACTGTACCAATTCCCATATTTCAATTCTCCGTCTAAATCAGTTGATGAATAATAACCAATAGGATCTCCATCTGCACCACTAAGAGCGGCACCAAAACAATTGTAGTTTTTTCGATACCCCATTGCTATCAAATCACTTTCTGAGCAATTTGAAAAATTGCTTTCTTCAGGAAGTCCTTCCTTTTTTGCTCGCTTAATAGCATTACTAAAATTATTTTTTGGCAGAACAACATTGTTTTGTGAATCCCTTTTGTTCCACATTTTTTGGACTTTACGTTTTGAGAACAATCCGTCTTCACCACCTAAAAATTCATACAATGTACTAATCTTGTCACCATCTTCTGCTAAAAGCCGTATGTCTCCTGTCCCCGTTATTTCAGGTTTCCATATCTCTTCCCCATTCGGATCCACCAACTTCACCGGGTTATCCGCACAATACGTATACGGGCTCAGCGACGCATATTTGTCACTCATCGGGTCCACACTCAGCCAGATGCTCAAATCGGAGGAGTAATATCTTGAACCAAAGTAAGATAGGCCGGTTTCGGGGTCGCGTTCTTTGGCGGAGAAGGTGTAAGACGAGTTAGCAGTTAGCAGTGAGTAGTTAGCAGTTAGTCGGGATTCGGAAGTGCCTGCACAGACCCGACGCCCTGTGCCGGCCCCGCCAGGGGCCAAAGCCCGGTAGGGAACGTCGGTGGCGCGGGTTCCCGGGAGCCCCTTCAGGGGCTGGACGGGGTGTGTCGCCGCGTGTCCCGCGTGTCCCGCGGATCGGCGCGGAGCTTGGCGCATGGAGCCGTCTGCGTCCCGCAGACGGGGTGCGGGGACGCGGCGGACGGGGCGATATGTTCGGTCATGGCTCATACGCGATTGTTCGACGGTGCAAAAGTAGTATTTTTTTTCGTTGCAATCCGGAGCGAGATGGAGGTCCTGCTTGACCGGCAAGGTTCGCCTTTTTGTTGATGTTTGCGTTTCGGCAGAGCTTGCCCCTTTCAGTTGTGCAAGTGGCCGAACGGAGTGGCGGGGCGTTGGCTGGTGGTGGTTGGGGTGATGGGTAAGGGTCAGCTATGGTATAATGGGGAAAAAACGTATCAGACAGACATAATCTGGAGTGTTGTAAAAAGCATACAAACTTTCTTTATTTCTGGGTACACTTAAGATGAAAGCCCCGCACTCGTCCATCTCTGATGTTAATGGCAACATGAAATACCCGCAACCTGATTTTCTTAACTTTGCGACATTTACATCTTGGGGGATCACATATACGGTTGTCAAAACAGAATCATTCCCGATGCGGTACCCTTCACATATTGACAAACAATGCCCTGGGATAGATATTTCTTTTTCTGCATTAACAATTTGTGTCGTACAATCTTTATAACATCGTACTCCTACTTCCAAACAAGAATCATCGGAATCGTTTAGATAAACATACTGAAAGAGGCCCTCCAAAGGGCATAAATCCGTTACGGAAATAGTAAAAGAGGAAAAATGCGCATGACTGGCATTTTCATAACCCACAATTGGAAGGATTCTATGGCGCCTTTTTTTTGCTATTTCGATCTGACAGTATAAATCGTCGGTCACTCTCCGAAATCTGTTTGTGTCGTTTGGGCAGACTGCGGACACATTTAACCTGTATTTTTGCAGGGGAAGATTAGCGTTTCTCATTTCATTTTGACCAAACGAAGGATATATCCAAAATAGAATGGGAAGAACAAAAACAAGATAAACGATAACGGTTTTATTTATAGATTCCATAATTTATATAGTTCATAATACTATCATTTGACTTACTCTGAGGTGTTTGGGGAGGTGTATAGTCACCTTGGCCTGCAAAATTCCCCCATGCATTGTTTTCTATTCGAGCGGCCGTTCTGTGTGCTCCAACGCCGTATCCACCTTGATAGTCCATCCGCTTGTCTGTCCTCAAAAAATTCTCTTCCAGCTCATGGAAAACAACGTTTTTACGAACATTTTCCCCATACAATGTAAATCGCCCTGATTTGGCGATTACCACCTGTCCTTCAAAACCTTCCATAGGAAGATATCTATGTTCTCCAAAATAGTCAAGTCCATATACCGAAGCATTGACAACACCTCGGAATTTCTCAGTTGCAATACTTTCACAGGTGCGCTTTCCTGATTGATTACATAAAAAAGCATCATCAGATGTTTCAAAATAGTATTTGTAATCAGAATTAACCATATCGTTTATCAAAGACAAGCCAATATCTTTGTCTATGGCTTCTTGAGACAACCCCTCCATGTTTACAGAAACAGATCCATCCTTGTTGAATATAACTCGATCTCTATGCGTTTTGCCAACAATGGATAATAAGTCGTTGTGCGTGTCATCATTGTCAGCAACTTCAAGATACTCCCCATTCGGATCCACCAACTTCACCGGGTTGTCCGCGCAGTACACATACGGGCTCAAAGACGGATATTTCGCAGCCATCGGATCAACGCTGAGCCAGATGCTCAAATCGCTGCTGTAATACCGTGAACCAAAGTAACTTAAGCCGGTTTCAAAGTCCTTTTCTTTGGCGGAGAAGGTGTAAGACGAGTTAGCAGTTAGCAGTGAGTAGTTAGCAGTTGATGCGGGAACTTCGGAACGGCGCTCCTCGATCCCGGACGGCAGCCCGGCCCCGTTAGGGGCCAAAGCCCGGTAGGACGGCGACACCCCGTGGCTGCCATGTCCCACAGGGGCAGAAGCTCGGTAGCCCGTGACGGTTGAGCATGCGAGGCAAATCCTTGAACGGGGATTCATGAATCTCCGCGTATCTTCATGTATAACCTCTGCGAGGTTCTGCGGTGATAGTGGGCTATATGTGAGGATTGCGGGCATAGGGGGGTGATGGAGCGAAAGTAAAAAATGGACAACTTGCTGTATGGGAATTAGGGGGTTGTATCCTATTCATCTCATCTGTACCAAATTTGATTGTAGTGAATAAACTTTTTCTTCTTTAAATAAACCTTTAACAAACAATCACTGTACGAAACCGATTTGCAATGGTAATCACACCGCTGCCACCCATCAACATACCAAAATTCAGCCACTTGGCTTTCTTCATTCATGTCATTATGGTATATCATCAGAGCAAATGGCTTGTTATTCACGTACGTTGTTTGAAAACTATATTCTTTTGAACGATATTTAGCACAAAAAGCAGTCGAAACAGTATCGGCATTGTGATCTAACGTCAAATGTGAACACCTGTCATACACGGGAGATTCCTCTCTATTATCTGAAACATCAATTTGTGCCAATATCAGAAAAGGACATAGGATAATGACAATAATCAATGAGTATCTCATATTCACAAATACTATGGTTGTTTTATTTTATTCAAGATATAAATCTGCGTTTGTTTGTGAGCTTCTTGTCCAGACGGGTCATCATGGTCATGTCCATTGTGTCTGCTTGGATTAACAGTTTTGAGGAAATTTTGATAATCACTCCAATTCGGAATAATATATAATAAATGGCCGAATTCATGGGACAAGACTTCGCCCATATCATTGTATTTGTCAAATTTCGCAATAGGATTCAATTGAACTATTATTGATGGCGGACACAGAGACTGAATAGGAATACTGTGATTACCGTATTTGCCTATCGAATAATTTACAAGGACAACTATGTCAACAGCATTGCCCTTGTCATCTTTTATGTTATTCATTTGATTATACAACTGTTTATTATATTTTTTAACATTTGATATTGCAACTTCCGCTGTTTTATAAAAACATGAAACGTCTTCTAAATTTTTAGATGCCTTATCATACTCTTTTTTCACATTTGAATATTCTATAGGATTACTGTTGTAATCTAATTTGAGGCACTTTTCAATGGCAAGATTACATTGTTGAAGGAAATAATCATAAGCATATTTAAGTCCATTGATTATTGAATCTCCATTGGGATCAACTAGCTTCACCGGATTATTTGCGCAATACACATACGGGCTCAAAGACGGATATTTCGCCGCCATCGGGTCCACGCTCGACCAGATGCTCAGGTCGGAGCTGTAATAGCGTGATCCAAAGTATGATAGGCCGGTTTCGGAATCGCGTTCTTTGGCGGAGAAGGTGAAAGACCAATGAGTAATTGGTTGGAGAAAACGTATGCATTGCGCGTTCCATTGGGGATTCCGCCCGCCGGTTGGGGCGGGGGCGTTACCACGGTGTTCCCCTTTTGCCTCCGTGCGAGAGACCACCGTCATTCCGCGAAACGCGCAGCGTTTGGCGGAACCCCCAATGGGAACCGAGGACGTTTCGGTCTCCGCGTATCTGCGCGAAGGAACCAACTGCGTCCTCGCAGTTGCAGGGGCGTGAAGGATGAGACTATATGTGCGGGTGGCGGGCATTGGATTTTTGACGGGGCGAAGTTACAAAAAAATCGGGAAATAGCATTAAACTTATGTAAGACGGTGAAGATTGTTATACTTTGATCAGTCGGATATGTCTTGAGCTTTTGTGGATTGGGGAGTATAGTATAGACCAGAAATATCTTTTGTCGTATATAGATTTGTGAACCACAAATAACCAGTATCTAATATGTATCGTATACTGTTTAATTGAATAGAGTCCCTTATTCCATGTTTAGGAAATGTGTTAATATGATTTTTGGGACTTATGGTTAATATATAACGTTTGTTAATTTGAATCTTTTCCCCTATGTGGTTGTTTTTATCCGACTGACTGATGACCACATAGATACTATGACCTTTTCTAACATACAATAGATATGCCTCTATGTCTTTGGTATGGGTCTTTTTATCAGCCACCACCCAACATTTATTGTTTTTTTTGATAAGTTTGATGAACTTCTTGTGATCATTTCGAGCAAGTTGCAAAGTTCTTTCGTTAACAAAAAGACAACATTGCCTGCCTAATGAAACAATAGAAACAATTTCAAAAGTATCTGTGATTTCTTCTACTGAAGATATGTCTAGGCTATCTCCATCCCTCAATTCATCATAACAAAAACACTTGTTTTGTGCCATCAACAAGCCTGAAGACATTAAAAACATTATGATAAAACCTACTCTAAAGATCATTTTTTTCGGGGGACTTCTATTTTTCACTTCTTCACGTTGCCGCCGATCTTGGTGCGAAGTCCGTTAAACATCAAGACAGGCAAACAACGCCGCAAAATTAAACAATCTCTATTAATAGGATGCATAAAATCCAAAAGGTTGCAGTTTGTTGATATTTTTTAGGAAGCAAAAAACCAGAACCTTGCAGTTCTTCGGAAAAGGGTTGTGGAATTCCCTGTTTCATCGTTGAAAAAAGTGTATCTTTGCCATCGATATGCCGTTGCATATTTGCGTGAACAAACGAGAACGCTATGACCATCAGTGAACTGACCCAAACCCTGCGGAAAACCCTTCAGCCGCTTTACGACGAGCGAGAGGCGGCCGCGATCGCGCATGTGTATGCCTGTGCGAAGCTGGGGATGCAAAGGTACGAGCTTGCATTGCGCGGCAACGAACCCGTAGAAGAACTGTTGTTGGCTGATATCCAGCGGGATATGGAGAGGCTCGCGCAAGGCTGTCCCGTGCAGTACGTGCTGGGCGAGACGGAGTTCTGCGGTTTACCGTTCGAGGTCTCCCCGGCGGTGCTGATTCCGAGGCAGGAGACCGAGGAACTGGTGCAGATGGTGGTGGAGAACTTTCCTGGACGGGAATGGTCAAGACCCGCGTCAAGGGCACTTTGGGACATCGGGACGGGCAGCGGTTGCATTGCCGTCTCGTTGGCCAAGATGCTGCCCGGTGCGGAGGTTTTCGCCACGGACATCTCGGAAGAGGCGCTGGCGGTGGCGCGGCGCAACGCCCGGCGTAACGACGTGGAGGTCACCTTTGCTCGCCACGATATGGCCGATGCGGAGCACCTCCCCTTCGCCGGCCGACAGTTCGACGTCATCGTGAGCAACCCGCCTTACATCCCCGCCTCCGACCGCGCGGCAATGCACCGAAACGTTACGGAATACGAGCCTTCGCTGGCGTTGTTCGTCCCCGATGACGATGCGCTGTGGTGTTACGAGGCCGTCGCCCGTCTGGCACAACGTACGCTCGCGCCCAGTGGCCGCCTTTTTGTGGAAACCTACCACGACTTTCATGAGGAAATCGCGGCGGTTTTCAGCCGGTATGGTTTTCGTGACATCCAGTCTCTCAGGGATTTGAACGGACAGCTCCGTTTTGTGACGGCGGTGAATGGGCGCGACGACCTTCCGGCTGCGGAACGCCTGTAAAACAAGCTGTCGGAATCGAATAGACATTTGCAGTACCAAAGGAATGGCGATTAGTAGCCGTACTGCTCGCGATGCCGTGTCAACATGGCGGCTGAGAGCAGCAGAGCGGCGGATTCGGCGAAGATGATGGCGTACCAGATGCCGTCGACGCCGAAGACGAGCGGTAGCACCAGCACGGCGAGGGTCTCGCAGACGAGAGTGCGGTTGGTGGCGATGATGGCCGACACCACGCCGTTGTTCAACGCGGTGAAGAACGCCGATGCATAGCTGTTGAAGCCCATCAGCAGGAAGGAGACGCTGTAAACCCGCAGGGCGCGGACGGTGAGGTCAAGAAGTTCGGGGTCGTAGCTCACGAATATGCGCGCCAGCGGACGCGCGAGCAGCTGTGCAACAAGGAACTGCATCACCCCGATGGCGGCGATCAGCGTCATGCTCTTGCGGAAGATGTTGTGCAGTTCGTCACGGTCGTTTGCCCCGTAATGGTAGCTCACGATGGGCGCGGAACCGATGCTGTAGCCAATCATAATGGCAGCGAAGACGAATGCCAGATACATGACAATGCCGTAAGCGGCGACACCGTTCTCGCCGATGTATTTCATTAACTGATAGTTGTATAGCATGGAGACCAGCGCGGCGGATACATTGGTGAAGAACTCACTCATGCCGTTGATACAGGTCTGCCGCAGGGGCGCGCCGTCGAAAGTGGGCTTTCCGAGCCGTAATGGGGAACTGTTGGGCGCGATGAAATAGACGATCGGGATGAGGGCGCCGACCATCTGCGCAATGGCGGTCGCCCACGCCGCGCCTTTTAATCCGAGGCCGAAGACGGCGATGAACAGGAAGTCGAGCAGCATGTTGAGGCCGCCGCAGACGAACGTGACGGCGAGTCCGAGGCGGGGCCGCTCGGCGGTGACGAGCAGGTAGTGGAACATGAGTTGCAGGATGAAGAAGGGGAGGGCGATGAGGAGGATGCGGCCGTAGTATACGCAGTCGGCGACCATGGGCTCGTCGGCCCCGAGAAGGCGGGAGATGTCATCGAGGAAGGGCATGCCGACGGCGGCGAACACGATGCCGGAGAGCGCGCCGACGTAAACGAGCATGGAGAAGATGCGGTTGGCCTCGTCATGCCTCCCTTCACCGAGTCGCTTGGCGATGAGGGCGCTGCCGCCGCTGCCGAAGATGAATCCCACCACGCTGAGAAACATGATGAACGGATATATCAGGTTGAGGGCGGCGAAAGGCGTCTTGCCCGCGAGATTCGACACGAAGAGGCCGTCCACCACGCTGTAAATCGAGGTGAACACCATGGTGCCCATGGCGGGTGCGGTGAACCGCAGCAGCCTGCCGTAGGAGAAGTGGTCGGAGAGGAGGATGCGGGAGGACATGGGCGGTCAGTCAATCTTCATGATGAGCTCCGCCATCGGGTCGCCAGCAACATTTCCGACCATGCATCCCGCGTGGGTTGCTGCCTCGCGCAGCAGTGTCTCGAAATGCGCCGCCACCGAGCCCGTGAAGTGCCATGGAAGCTTGTCGCAACCGGGATAGTAGCTTTTCTGTTTTGCGAAGAAGTTCTCGAAAGCGGAGATAATAATCTGTCGGACAGCAGGCTCCTCGCGATGCTCGTTCAAGAAGGGGGCGAACTGTGACAGGAAGAGGTTGGGCTTCGGCTCCTGGTAGAGCTTGTGCAGGATGAGGTCGCGGTTGAGGTGGTAGCGTTCCTCGAAGGCGGTGCGGACGGGGTGGGGGAGCGTCTCCGACAGGTAAGCGGTGACGAGACACTTGCCGAGGTGCGTGCCGCTGCCCTCGTCGCCGAGCAGCCATCCGAGGGAGGGTGCGCGGTGTACCATCTCGCGGCCGTCGTAATGGCAGGAGGCCGCGCCGGTGCCGAGGATGCAGACGATGGCCTCGCGCCCGTCCGCGAGTGCGTGGCAGGCGGCCATCAGATCCGACCAGACGCGGATTTCCGCCGTCGGGAAGTAGAGGCGCAGGTAACCCTCCATCCGCGCGGCATTCTGCGGCGTGGCGCATCCAGCTCCGTAATAGTCTATTTCATTGATGCTTGTGTTTTTGGGAAATTGCGCCACCGCCTCGCCGAGGATGCGCAGGATGTCGGCCTCGGGCGTATAGTTGGCGTTGATGCCGGCGCATTGGCAGCGGAACGGGGTGTTGCCGCCGAGCAGCACGAAGGTGCTTTTGGTGGCACCGGCGTCCACCAGCAACCGTGTCGTTGTACCACCTTCAGGGCGCAGGGAATCTGGTTTGTCGGATAGGGTCATTCTTGAGAGGTATAGGTATGGAAAAAGGATGTTCTATCGCCTCCGTTCGGGATGTTTCAGTAAATACAAAATGTTCTCGTCTTTGAAATAGACGTCTTCGCGGTATTGCACGATGCCGTCCGCGGCGACAAAGCAGGTATAGTACTCGATGAAGAGCGGGATGGGTTTGCGAAGGGTGACGCTCGTGGGGCGCAGCTCGCGGTAGAACTGTTTGTCCCAGTCGCTCAGCTTTTCGTAATAGATGGAATCCTGCTCGTGCTTTTTCTCCACGAATTTCTCGCCCTTTTCGGTGGTGGGCTCCGCGCCGAGGAGGATGTGCAGCTGCTCGATGTAGTTGGTGTCGAAGCCGTTGACGGCATAGACCCACTCGGCCACGCTGTCGGGGTTCTGCACGCGCACGCAGCCGTGGCTCAGTGCCCGTTTGCGCCGCTTGAACGCCCCCTTGTTGTTGGTGTCGTGCAGGTAGACCGATTCGGAGTTGGCAAACACGAACTTGAAGCGGCCTAGCGCGTTGTAGCGTCCCGAGGTCTGGTGCAGCCGGTAGGGGATG
>Ga0265299_10003535_pt1 | contig 15171 bp, 15 predicted proteins | sample AusTroGonzalo_MG_4_FD_193485 | JGI IMG/M metagenome (GOLD analysis project Ga0265299, IMG submission 193485) | Bovine rumen microbial communities from tropical cattle in Woodstock, Queensland, Australia - Gonzalo_02 | ecosystem: Host-associated > Mammals > Digestive system > Stomach > Rumen ... | reverse complement strand
GATTCCGTTGGTGAGCAGGGCGAAGAGGAACTGGTTATGTGCATTGTAGGGATGATTGCGGTTCAGCCAGTATCCGTTGGCGTGGTATTGTTCCATAACCACTTGGTTCCCGTCACCAGTGCCCACGCCCCAGGGGAGGTTGTCTTTTGCGGCATCCCAGGCCGCTTCCCAGATGATCAGTCGGGCGTCCGTTTTTCGTTTGTCTTTATCGGAATTTTCGAATGTTAGACGGGATTCTGTAAAACGATTTTGCGGGGAGGTGAGAATCAACACCGCAAATAAACCGACAATCAGCACGAACAGTGTCCCGACAGCTTTCCATCTGGAGGGTTTTTGGTGAATGGCATAGATGCACCAAACCGTGTGCATGAACAGGAAAGTGAGGATGCCTGCCCGGGAATAGACACAGAAGATACCCAAAATTAGAAATAACTCCAAGAAGACCAAAAAAGCAGTGAACTTTTTGGATAAATGGTTTTGATGATTCAGTAAATAATGGAGGATCAGCAAATAAGCAAAGTTGGCATACATGGCTACGTAGGCGTGATGCTGGTTGTAGCAGAACAATCCGTTGTACATGTACTTTATCTCTTTGGTCTGTAACACCTTGACAAGGGCTTGGTAAAAGAAGGACGAGATATTAAGAAGTGTGCTGATGGTGAAAATGGCCAAAAGCAGGAAGATGTGTTTCGGGGTGCACAGTTTTGGAGAAATCGTGAGGAAAATGAGAGGGGCGAAAAGGAACCAGGTGTAACATTCGAAGATACTCCAGGCGACAGGCATGTTGGAAGAGTTGATGAAGCCTTGCAGGGGGGTCAGGAAGATGGCGAGCAGGAAAATGCCGTAAGGAATGCCGTCGTTGGTCTTAAAGTTCTCCCATTTTTCACGCCATTTGCCTTGGAAAACCCACAGCAACAGCAGGGCGATCCCGATGGGCCACATGAAAAAGACGGTGAACGGCAGGAATGCCATCATGAACATCATGAGGACAAAGCTGATGTTGAAATACTTGTCTTCAGTACGAAATGATTGGCAATAGGATAGAAACTTATTCATGGCTTGAACTTAATAAATCAGGACGACGTTCTTGGGTTCTGGTAAGTTGCTGATTCATACGCCATTCGTCAATGAGTTTGGGGTTTCCGGAAAGCAGCACATCGGGTACGCGATGGCCACGGAAGTCTGCGGGACGGGTATAAACAGGCGCGGAAAGCAGATTGTCTTGGAAGGAGTCGGAGAGGGCGGAGGAACCGTCGCTGATCACGCCGGGAATCACCCGGGCGATGGCGTCGGTGATGACCATGGCCGCCAGTTCGCCGCCCGACAGCACATAGTCGCCGATGCTGAGGTCCTCGGTGATGTACAGCTCCCGCACGCGTTCGTCAATGCCTTTGTAGTGGCCGCAAAGCAGGATGATGTTCTTCAACATCGACATTTGGTTGGCTTTCTGCTGGTTGAAGGTGCAGCCGTCGGGTGCCATCAGATAGATGCCGTCATAGTCGCGCTCGCTCTGCAACTGTTCGATACAACGGGCGATGGGTTCAATCATCATCACCATGCCGGCACCGCCCCCAAACGGGTAGTCGTCGGCGCGGTGGTGCTTGTCGAACGTGTAGGCGCGTATGTCATGCACATGCAACTCCAAATACTGCTTATCGACGGCACGTTTCAGGATGGAACTTCCGAAAACGCCCGTGAACATTTCGGGGAAAAGGGTCAATATGTCTATTCTCATCATTGTATTTTCTCGATCATCATGATGCCGTCGCGGAAGGGCAGCAGCAGGTTCCGTACACGCGGGTCTTGCTGCACCTTCTCGTTGAAAGCTAATATGGCTTGTGTGTCTTTGTCGTTGAAACGCACCTCATGAATGACCTTGCTATTCCATAACGCATTGTCAATCAGCAAGAAACCTCCTTTTCTTACTCGCGGCAGCACAAGGTCGTAATAATCCTGATAGTCCGTTTTCTCGGCATCGATGAACACCAAATCCCACTCCTCATGGAGCGATGGAATCACGGCTTTGGCATCGCCAATATGAAGATGGATTTTCTGACTGTCAGGACTTTCTGAGATGTAACGACGGATTCGCTCTTCGTATTCTTCATTGATTTCGATGGTGTGGAGTGTGCCGTCTTCGGTAAGCCCTTCCGCCAAACAGATAGCGGAATATCCGGTGAATGTGCCGATTTCGAGAATGCGTCGTGGACGTATCATCTTGGAAATCAGCGATAAGAAATGTCCTTGGAGCAGCCCGGAGGCCATGCGGGGGTTGATGGTTTGCAGATGTGTTTCCCGATACAGCCGATGAAGAAGTGGTGTTTCCTCGGTCGTGTGCGCCTCGCAATAGGCCTCGATTTCCGGGTCGATAAGCTCAAATGTGGACATTTATGACAGTTCCTCGATGGTCTTGTTGACTTCTTCTTCGGTTTTGGTCAGCTTGTCACGGCAGATTTTCATCAAAACCGTGGCACGTTTCATTTTTTCAGTCAGTTCGTCCACACTGATGGTGTCGTTTTCCAGCTGATCGACAATTTCCTTCAATTCCTCGAAGGCGGCGGTATATGTAAGTTCTTTTTCCATAATCCAATCACTAATCACTATTGCCTGTTGCCTTAATACTGAATCCCGAGGCGGACACCGACAAAATGGTAGAATGCGTCTTTGCGGGCGTTGGTGGAGTAGGCGGAAAAGTCAGGCTCGTTGGGCTTCAGGATGGTGTAGCGGATGTCGGTGTACTGGAGTTTGTAGCAGGCGGCCATCACAAGGGATAGTTTCTCGTTGAGGTTGATCCGCATGCCGATGCCGCTCTCGCCCATCGGGCCGGTACTCGTGCCGTGAACCACCCGGTCCGTTTTCTCCGGGATCGAAGAGACGTACCATTTAAAGGAATAACCGGCATTGAGGTAGAACATGGGCTCGATTTTCGTGTCGGTGAAATTGACGGTGAGGTTCAAGTATATGGGGATAAAAGCTGTATATCGCCAGAAGTCAAAGCCTGCGCCCAAACCCAATTGGAAGTAGGGATTGAATTGATAACCCACTAGTTGGTTTGCAGATATGTTGAAGTTTCGGTTTTGGACGGTTTTGTTCTCTAACTCGATTTGTCCTAAACCAGTGGCATAGCCTACCGAGGTCATGTAGATGAACTTGCGGTCGGGGCTTTTCGGGCGTTGCGCGTAACCGTTGAGGCAGAGCAGGGTGACGAACAAGAAAATGAGAACTTTTTTCATAGGGCGTCGGGTTGTTTATTATTGGCTTGCATGGACTTGAGCATCTCACGGGCGGTGATGATGGCCGATTCAGTGCGGCTTTCCCCGCTCATCATGGTGGCAATCATCTGCTCACGCTCGCTCATGTTCAATTGCTTGATTTTTGTAAAGGTTTGGTTTTCATCCATTTGCTTATATACCATCAGATGTTGTCCACCGCATGCCGCAATCTGGGGGAGATGCGTGATGGCAATCACCTGATGCTTTTCGGCAAGAAGCTGCATCATCTGTCCCACTTTCGAGGCTGTCTCTCCTGAAATGCCCGTGTCAATCTCGTCGAAGATGATGGTCGGCAGGAGCGTTGTGTCGGTGATGATGGACTTGAGGCAAAGCATAATGCGGGACATCTCGCCTCCGGAGGCAATGCGGGCGATGTCCGCGGGGGAGATGCCGGCATTGGCACTGAACAGGAAAGTGGCGGTATCTTGGCCGCTGTCTCGCATTTCGCCGTCGGTGGCTAACTGCACGCAGAAACGGCTTGTGGTCATCCCTAATCGGTGAAGCCGGTCTTCCATCGCACGCTCCAGCCCGGGAATCGCTGCTTGGCGTGACGCGGAAAGTTGGTCGGCTGCCCGGCGGACATCCGCTTCCAGTTTCTGCGATTGATCCTCCGCTTCCACCAGTTTGTCTTTGTCATCCGTGTATTCGGCCACCTCTTGACGCAGCTTTTCCAGCAAGTTTAGCAGAGCTTCGTTGTCGTCCGCGTGGTATTTGCTCTGGAGGGAGAACAGCAGGTCGAGGCGCTCGTTCAGCTGGTCGGTCAGGGCAGGGTTCACTTCCACGGTGTCGTTCTTCCGTGACATCTCGTAGGAGAGATCCTGCGCTTCGGCCATCAGGTTGTCGATTCGCTGGCTGTAGGTGGCATATTCCCCTCCAACAGTCTCTAAACTGCGGCATTCCTGTTGCAGCGATTTCATCAGGGAGAGGATGTTGTCGCCCTCTTGCTCAGACAAGATGCGGGTGGCGTTGAACAGGTGCGATTTGATGGATTCAGCGTGCGACAGCTCTTTGATTTTCTGTTCGATGTCCGCTTGCTCGTCAGGTTGGAGCTGCGCTTTTTCCAACTCTTCGATAGAGTAAAGGTTGTAGTCGTGGCGAATGGTCTCCTCCGCGCATTTCTTCCGTAGCTCCTCCAAAGCCTGTTTATGCTTTTGCCATTGGTGAAGTGCCTCTTGATACCAGGACACCATCTCCTGATTCTGGGCAAACTGGTCGATCAGACGAAGCCTGAAGGAGGCATTTTGAAGCATGAGCGTCTGGTGTTGGGAGTGGATGTCCACCAACAACGAGGCAAACGCCTTAAGGGTAGTAAGGTTTACGGGTGTGTCGTTAATAAAAGCCCTTGATTTCCCATGTTCGTTAATTTCCCGTCGGATAATAGTATCGTCTTGGTAATCAAGGTCGTAGGTCTGGAATATGGGTTGCATTCCGAGTCCGTGGATGTCGAAAGATGCTTCGACAATGCATTTGCGGTTTTTGTCGTACAGGACATCGGTGTCGGCCCGGTTCCCCAAGATTAGCGACAGGGCGCCCATCAGGATGGATTTTCCCGCGCCGGTTTCACCGGTGATGACTACCAGTCCAGGTTGAAACGGGATTTCCAATGACCGGATAATCGCATAATTCTCTATTTGTAAGGAGGTTAGCATTGCGATTATTTGGATGCGGAGTTGATGGCATCGTAGGCGGAGGAATTGGTCGGGTCAATCTGCTTCATGATATTGATGACCTGGGTTTTCTCAGAGGGCATTCCTTCTTTGAAGATGTTGATGATTTCGTCTTTCTTGGTGTTGAGGATGATGCGCAGGGCAGCGAGGTTGGACTTCTGTGCGTTGACCTGTTGGAGCAGTTTGAGGCTTTCGAGGATGACGGCGCGCCCGGCATCCGGGGTCTCGTACATCACATCGAGGCCAAGACGGTGATATTGGTAGTAGAAGTCGTGGATTTTGCTATAAGTGCTGTTGGTGAAGTTTTCCGTAATCCAGTAGCGGTTGTTCTGGCCGCTCTCTGCCACGCCCCAGCCCAGATCTTTGGAGTTCAGGTTCACGATGTTCTGGCATTTGTTGAAGTAAGGAGAGCCGCCGTTGGGTGAGAAGGAGTCGAGCTCCACCGCGATAAAAAGGTTGAGGTAATAGGCGATGAGGGAGGTGATTTCCGACAGACTGACACTTTCGTCGTATTCCATCGGATCGCCGTCGGCGTATTTGAATTTCACCTTTTTGTCTTGAAAACTCATCAACGTGGTCTTGTAACTGGCCTTATAGACAGGACGTTGCAGCACCAGATTGGCGGTGCCTTCATATTCGTCGCCGGAAGCCTTGGTCAGGTTGATAGTGATGGAGCATTCGATACGCTCGTTTTGTTTCAGGTTGTACTGACACCATTTCCTGTCATGGATGAAAGTGTACAATTTTTGTCGTAACTCATTGTAACGCTGCTGGTTGCCAGAACTGGAGACCTGTGTGGAGTTGATGGATATGGAGCACTGGAAGTCTTGGGCACTAAGTGTGCCGAGCGTTATCAGGGTGAGGATGAGAATTCCGATAAAGCGTTTCATAGTTGTTTGTTTTTATTGTTCTTGACTATAAAGTTGGGCGGTTTGCAGGATTTCTTGTGCGATTTCCTGTTTGCTTTTCAATTCGCTGGCGAACTCGCGGCCGTCCTTTCCGAAGATAGTCACTTGGTTGGTGGCAGTGCGGAAACCGGCGCCGGTCGTGCGTAGGGAATTAAGAACGATGAGGTCGGCGTTTTTCGTATGCAGTTTTTTCTTGGCGTTCTCCACTTCGTTTTCGGTTTCCAGGGCAAAGCCGATGAGCAGCTGGTTGTCGCGTTTGATTTTCCCGACGGAAGCGAGGATGTCTTTGGTTTTGACCAGCTCCACCGACAGTTGGGCGAATTCCTTTTTGATTTTCTCGGGTGCGACGTGCGCGGGTGTGTAGTCGGCAACGGCGGCGGACATGATGATGATATCTTGGTTATCAACCAATTGCATGCATTGCTGATACATCTCTTCGGCCGTCTTCACGTCGTGGCGATGGATGTTGGGGTGGCGGGTCGTGCAGTTGCTCGGGCCGGTGACAAGGGAAACCTTCGCCCCTTTTCGGGCGGCGGCTTCAGCCAGGCAGAACCCCATCAGTCCAGAGGAATGGTTGCCGATAAAACGCACGGGGTCGATGGGCTCGTATGTCGGGCCGGCGGTGATCAGTACGTTTTTGTTCTGAAGGGAGTGGTCGTCGGACAGCGCTTCGTCCACGCTTTCAAAGATTTCCTCCGGTTCCTGCATGCGTCCGCTGCCGGTGGTGCCGCAGGCCAGGAATCCTTCGCCGGGTTGGAGAATGCGGCAGCCGCGTTCCCGAAGCGATGCTATATTCTGTTGAACCACAGGATTTTCGAACATGTTGCTGTTCATGGCGGGGACCACGAATACGGGCTTTTTCATGGCGAGGAACAGGGTGGAGAGGGCATCATCGGCGATGCCGTGCGCGAATTTGGCGATGATGTTGGCCGTGGCGGGTGCCACGACAAGCGCATCGGCCCATTCCGCCAAGGCGATATGTTCGACCTCCATGGCGCGGTTTGTGTCGAACATGTCGGTGTATAACCTGTTCTGCGACAGTGTTTCGATGGTCAGTGGGGTTACAAACTGCAGGGCGTTCCGGGTGGCCGTCACCCGTACCTCATAGCCGTTCTTCTTGAACAGCCGGATAAGGTGCATGGTCTTGTAGGCCGCAATGCCCCCCGAAATACCTATTACAATATGTTTGCCCATAAACGGTTTATTATTTGTCGTTTACGTCGTTGAAATAGATCTGGCCGTTCTCGAATTCGTGCAAGGCGAGTTGGGTCGGTTTCGGCAGTTGCTCGTACATTTTGGAGAGTTCGATCTGTTCGCGGTTTTCGTAAACCTCTTCACCGGAACGGTCTTGCGGGGCGGAAAGGTGTGAGTTCTCCTGGAACTCCTGCTTCAGCTCGGCAGCGATCTGGTCGGCGCGTTTCGACATGATGACGATGCTCTTGTAAAAGTTGCCTGTCTCCTTGTCATATTGGCGAATGTCTTTCGTCTTGGCGTACAGGTCGATTTTCAGTTTTTTGTATTCTAACGCTTTCATTTATTGGGGTTTATTTGTTGTTTTTAATTGTTGTTGGATTTTTTCTTGTATTTTTCCAGTTGTTTGGTGACATCTTGTGCGATTTTCTCAGTCTCCTTGGCGTACTTGGAATCGGGGTAGTTGAGACTCATTTTCCGGCAGGCATCCAGACATGCCAGGAGGCGTTCGGCCTTCTTGCGTTCCGTGCTTCGTTTGGCGTATTCCAAATTATTCAGCGCCAGATAATAGACCGCTTCGGGCATCAGGGGGGAGTATGCGAAATCGTTGAAGAAGTTCTTGGCCGCAATTTGGCAGGCTTCGTAATGGTCGGTGACGTAGTAGAGTTTCATGATTTCCAGGTCCTTGCGGGCCAGCTTGAGGTGCAGGTCGTCGAGCATGAGGTTGCATTCTTCCACATGCTGGTTGTTCGGGTAGGCCTGCAGGTAGGCCTTGATCTGCTCGATGGTGTATTCGGTGTTGTACTGGTCGAGGGAATAGTCCGGGCTGGTCTTATAAACGGCTTGGATGCAGCGGAAGAAAGCGTCCTCGGTTCGGTCGGAGTTGGGGTAGCGGCGCACATAGTCGCGGAAATGGAGGGCCGCCATGTTGTAGTCGCCGTTCTGGTAGTAGGAGTCGGCGAAGAGGAAGAGGATGGTGTCGGCGCGGGGGGTGCCCAGCGACAGGGGATAAAGGTCCTGGAAGAGGCCGGCGGCGGAGAGCCACTGCTTGTTGTTGTAGAACTTCAAGGCGCGGGCGTAGTTCTGGTCGAATGTCTCGAACGTGACTCGCTTGCTGGCGGAGCGGCTGGGTTTGCGCTCTTTTTTCGGGGCGGGTTTTGTGGTGTCGCTCGCAGTTGCGGTTTTCGGCACAACGGTGTCCGCCATGCAGCGAAAGTCCGAGGCATAGCTTTCCAGCGCGAAAGCCAAAAGTATGACTACCAGTATGTTACAAGTCTTTTTTGCCATATTAAAAAATCCGCGCAAATATAGTATTTTTTTGTATCTTTGCCAACTCTTTTTAAAAGACGTTTTAGTATGATTTCCAAAATAAAGAATTATATCCTGCGCAAGCATCTTCGGACAAGCAAACCTGACAAAATCAGGGAGGTTTGTTCCCTCGAATGTGCCGCCACTGTCGGGATGCTCTGCGAGATTACCGACGAGGACTCTTACAAGGCGATTTTCAAGATTTTCACGCAATTGCAGCAGACCGGCAAAGTGGTCCATCTGATTGGTTATATCAACGAAAAATACGTGCCGTTCTACTGCCTCCAGCAGCTCTCCGCCGACTACTTCTGCCAGAAACAGCTCACTTGGTGCGGAGAGCCGAACATGGTGCAGGTGCAGGATTTCATTCAACGCGACTTTGACATTCTTCTCGATTTCAACTATCGCTATCATGCGCCTGTCGAAGCCATTCTGTCCACCGCCCATTCGAAATTCATTGTCGGCAGTTGCGCCGATTACCAGGATCTCTACGACCTCACCCTCCAGACCGAAAACGGCAATTACAACCAGTTTTTAAGCTCCGTGTTTACTTACACCCAAAAACTTGCCGGAAAATGAGAACGAATATCCAACAGTCTTTCAAGGGGTTAGGCGTTGCCCTGATCACCCCGTTCCATCAAGACGGCAGTATAGATTTCCCGCGTCTGGAACAGTTGGTTAACAACATGATTGATAACGGGGTGGATTATCTCCTGGCCTTGGGAACTACCAGCGAATACCCCACTATAGCCCCTGCGGAAAAGGACGACGTGTTGCGTTGCATTCTGGACACGAACGCTAAGCGCCTGCCTGTGATGGTGGGTCTCGGCGGTCCCAACACGCAGTTTATGATCCGCAAATTGGAGCATCTTGCCCAATTTGATGTGGACGCCATCTTAACCGTGACCCCCTATTACAACAAACCTTCGCAAGCCGGCTTGGTGGCTCATTACAAGACCTTTGCGGTCGCCACGGACATGCCCGTGTTCCTGTACAATGTGCCTGGCCGCACCTCCTGCAATTTGGAGGCCGCCACCACCCTGCGTATCGCGGAGGAATGTCCCAACGTGGTGGGCATCAAAGAGGCTTCCGGCATGATGAAGCAGATTCTTCAATTGCTCGCCAAACGGCCAGAGGGCTTCATGGTGATTTCCGGCGACGACCTGCTGACCCTGCCGCTCATGGCCGCCGGCGCCGACGGGCTCATCTCCGTGATGGCCAACGCTTTCCCGCGTAAAGTTGCCGATATGGTGCATCATATTATGAACCAGGAACTTGTGGAAGCGCGCAAAATTCACCAGCAGTTAGTCCCGCTCACCATCGACTGCTTCAAGGAGGGCAGTCCCGCCGGCGTGAAAGCCATTATGGCCGCACAGGGTATGATTGACAACGCCTTGCGTCTGCCGTTAGTGCCGGTGTCGGAAAAATTGCAGGAGGAAATCAACAAATTGGTGGCATTGTAGAGACGGGGCGCGCCCCGTCTCTACGGATGGGTTTACTAATACGCCTCCGGATATACCGTGCCGTGAAATAAAGCCTTATTTTATTAGCACCACTTTCGTCACTGCACCGTTCCCTTCCCGTAGGAAATAGACACCGTCGGGAAAACGGGACAGGTCGATTTGTGCGGTCTGTAGAGACGGGGCGCGCCCCGTCTCTACAACATCCACCATGTTACCATTCATGTCGAACACCCCTATTTCAGGGGATTCGGTATCTTTGATTTGGATGTTGAGGATTCCGTTCGTGGGGTTCGGCCACACTTGCAAACATCCTGTCTTTCGGTCGGGAACGCTTGACGGAAGATTGTGCCCCGTGAAAAATTGATAGAGGACTTCCTTGTAACCAACGTCATGCTGGACGCTGTTGTACCAGTTGTGCGTGCCACCCACTACCTTCAGCAGCTGGAGGTCGGTGCCGCAGTTGTAGGTGTAGCGAATGAATCGCAAGCCGTCGTTCTTGAGGTCGGGGAGTGTGTCGATAGCAGGTTCTCCGCTGCAGCCGTTGGCGTTCTGCCAGTAGTCGAGGATGGCATCGACCCCGAGCCCGAGCGTCATGCCGAACGCGGAGGAGTAGCCGTTATAGCCTACCACGTTGTCGCTGGTGCCGTGGATGTGGAGCATCCGCACGGGCGCGACGGGCGTTTGAGAGGCATCTGCATTGGTGATCAACCCGCTGATAGGGGCGCACGCGGTGATGCGGTCGCCGTGCAGGATGGCCATGCGGTGCGTCATGAAGCCGCCCATGGAGAAGCCTGAGAAGAAGACGCTGTCGGGGTCCAGCTGATACTGCACCGTCAGCGAATCCAGGAGAGCCATCAGGAAACCGGCGTCATCGACGGAGCTGCTCATCAGTCCTGCGTTCCACATGGTGCCCATGCCTTGGTTGAGGGCCTGCGGTGCCACAATCGCCCAGCCGAACTCCTCGGCTATCAGCCCGAAGTTTAACATCTGGTCGTAGTTCGTGATATTGTCTCCTAAACCGTGCAGGAAGAACAACACCGGCGTTGTGCCCGTGGGTTGCGAAGGCATGCGAATGAGATATTCGCGTTCCACGCCCTGCCAGGTGAAGTGCTGGATTTGGGCGGAGAGGCTGCAGGCGATGGATATAACCGATAAGATGATGGTGAATAAGCGTTTTTTCATAACAAATCGTTTATTTGGGTTATGTATGTTGTTGAATTGTTTACGAGGAGATTTCTGCCTACAGGAAAATATACTTCAACACGAACAAGATGGCGAGAACCCATAACACGATGTTGATTTTCTTTATCTTGCCGGTGCAGGCGTGGATGACTACGTAAGCGATGGTGCCGATCATGATGCCGTGGGAGATGCTGTAGGTCAGGGGCATCATCACGGCAGTGAGGAAGGCGGGAATGGATTCGCGGTAGTCGTCCCAGTCGATTTTGGCGATGGATGACATCATCATCACGCCGACGATGACCAGCACCGCGCCGGTGGCGGCTGCTGGGATAGCCAGGAAAATGGGACTCAGAAACAACGCGATGACGAACCCGATGACCACGACAAAGGCCGTCAATCCGGTACGTCCGCCTTCGGCCACGCCTGATGCGCTTTCAACGTAGGTGGTAGTGGTGGACGATCCCAAGCACGCACCGACGGTGGTGGCGATGGCATCGGTCATCAAGATGCGGTTGAGGCCATCCACATGCCCCTTCTTGTCGATCATTTTGGCTTTCACGGACACGCCGATGACGGTGCCGAGGGTGTCGAACATATCCAGGAAAAGGAAAGTGAGAACCACCACAAGCATATCCCAACTGAGAATGTTCGACCACTCGAACTGGCAGAAAATGGGCGCTATGGAAGCGGGCATTGACACTACGTGGTCGATATGGGTGACCCCGAAGAAAATCCCGATAATGGTGGTGGCCAGCATCCCGATCAGGATGCCGCCTTTCACCTTCAGTACCACGAGGATAGCGGTGATGACCATGCCGATGATGAAGAGGATGACGGGACCTTCGTTGGGATGGCTGAGGGCGACGAGAGTGGCGGGATCGTCCACGATGATGCCGGCATTTTGCAGTCCGATGAACGCGATGAAGAGTCCGATGCCCGCCCCGATGGCATATTTCAGCGAGGTCGGGATGGCGTCCACAATAGCTTGCCGGATGTTGGTGATGGTGAGGATAATGAAAAGGATTCCTTCCAGCAGGATGGCGGTGAGGGCGAACTGCCAGGAGTAGCCCATGGAAAGACAGACGGTAAAGACGAAAAAGGCGTTCAGCCCCATGCCGGGCGCAAGGGCGAAGGGCTTCTTGGCGTAAACCGCCATGAGCAAGGTGCCCACGATAGCCGCCAATGCCGTGGTGGTGAACACCGCATCGGTGGGCATTCCCTGTTCAGCCAAAGCACTGAAAATGCTGGGGTTGACGGCCAAAATGTAGGCCATTGTAAGGAAAGTAGTAATCCCCGCCACGATTTCCGTCTTAATACTATGTATTTTGGGGTCAAACCCAAAGATTTTTTCTAACATAATGTTTAAATGAAAGACGGTGCAAAAGTAAGAAATATATGTGTGCGGTGGGGAATGGAATTGTTTTTCCAGTCAATACTTGTGGAGAGGCAATAAGGAAAAGAAACAGGTCTCCATAGCCGTTCCAACCAATGCGAACAATTATTTCATATTACGCGAAAAGCGTAATCAAGCTATCGGATCCGGACACACGTTCCTCCGCTGGCACTTCCCGCAATCGCTTCCGCGCCACACTTTGTCGAACTCCTCAATAGCAGCGGACACGATGGAGGGTTCATCGGTGAGGATGCCGGCCTCGAAGTTGCGGCGGTGGGGCGATTTCATTCCCATTCCCGCGCCCGTGAGATTCGCGCTGCCCACGTAGCAGACGGTCTGGTCGATGACGATGATCTTGAAGTGTACCCGCGGACACATCACCCGTTCCAGCATCTTGGCTAATCGCGGGTAGCGGTCGAAGTCGGCACGGAAGTTCGGTCCCGGTTCCTTCGCGTGGATGAGCCGCACCTCCACGCCCTTTCCCAGCAGCTCTGCCAGCAGCCCGAGGAACGGCTTCTCGGTTTTTCCCTGCAGCACGTACAGGTCTTTGATGTCGGCAGTGCCAATCCATAACGAGTGCTTGGCCTTCATCGCGAGGTCAAGCACGGTGGTGTAGTGGGAGGTGTCGGTGATGAGGGTGATGGGCATGGGATTATTAGATATTGGTGGTTTCTAGTAAAGAAATATTAACATTAGTAGAAACTGCTTAACATTCGGAAGTGTGTGATTATATGCCAGTTTATAAAACGTTCCCCAAGCTTTCATTAATATCCAAAAGTTCTTTAATGCTTTTAACGAAAGTGTCAGCTACCTTTCCACTAAAAATATCATTTATAGTGTCTATTCCCCACCAATAATAAGGAAAATTCTTCCACGCCACCCAATTTGAGTTGTGGTTGAATCCTGGCAAAGAAACATTGGATAATACTTTATGGTCAGAAATATCATTCACCCCATAAATAAGTGCCTCAGTGCCATTATACTTGTCAAATTCATAATAAATTTCACCGTTTTTCCAAGAAGACACTGATATTATGATAGCACAATAATATCCTTCGCCATATTCAAATTTTTTAATAGAACAATTGTTAAACAATTTGAGTCTTTCCTCTAATTGAGGTTTGAGATTTTGGTAAACAATATATTTTTTGATATCATGTAAGTTGTTTGCTATCAAAGCAGCTATTTCATAGTTTTCTTTTGTGGCAAACAATTTGATTATTTCTTGTTTAGTTTCATTCTCGCTATTCATACTTGTTAATGTTTTTATTAATGACTGATATTGTATAATGGTTTCTCTCACAAGCGGCTTGTTGTATGCAATTTTTACGCATTCTTCAAGCCAATGAAGGACATCTCGACTAATAACATTTTCTGAATACGATGAGTCTTCGTCACGGATATTCACATTATTGTTATAAGCGAGCCTGAAGTATTGATTGTCCTTTAAATCTTTTGTTGAATCTTCAGATGGCTTATGACCATCCAACGTAAGGTATAACAACCTATAACCATTGGTGAATTGCTGCTTGGCATAATCATCATATCGTTTCAATTGTTCAGGTTGGTCACCAGCGTAGATTTTATTTTCAATAATAACCGCTTTTTTGTTGTTGTCAAAAATGAGAATGTCAATTCTACCATCACTAGTAACATGCTCAACATTTACTTGAGCGTTGGTGGTGTCTAATTGCAAACCTCCAAGGTTCATTTCTTTTACAAATGCATCAAGAAAAGCATTCCCAACCCCATGATTTCCGTTAGGATTTAACAATGAAGCCAAAAAAGCAGAATGCGTTCGCACTTCAGAGGTCTCTATGCCTAACACACTGAAAATATTGTATTTCTCACCGCGCTTTCTCGCTTCTTCTTTACGTTGTTTATCCAACGCTATCAAATGTTGGACTTTTTGTAATAAAGTTATAATGTTGTCCATACTTTTCTTACTAATATTGCCTAATGAAAATTTATCCCTCAAAAATACAAAATATCCCATACACCATTATCGCCCTAAACATCAATTTCCCCCTCCTTCTCCACCTTTTCAACACACTCCTCAATGTCAGCAATCAATTCTTTCAGGAACTCGATTATTGCCGATTTGTCTGGAAAATTGTTAGGTTTTGCTTCAAATTCGCTTTCGATTAAATCTCTGATTTTGAATTCCCATCCCAAACCTCTTCGTCTAAGGTTGCAGATTGGAAGAAAACATAATAACTTCAATAATCGATACTATATGATGCGCTGTTATTTCCGTTTGCTTTCAATGCAAATGGACCACCGTTTTTTGAAACTTCAATTTTATCGGTCGCAGTTCCTTTTTCATTTTTTACATATGCATAAAAACCTTTTTTAACAGGTCCAATTGTTACTGTCCAGTTGCGAGTTTGGTGATTCATAAAACTCCCTGTCCCATTCACATCTGCATATTTAACATTGCTAAAAATATATGGATATGTGGCTGATACAGTATACCTAACATAATACTCTGAATTATCAAAATGATTGTTGTAGTCTTCACTGTTATGGTCTTCACATGACACCATAATTAATGCAACTATTATGGTTGCAAGAAAGATAATTCTATTTTTCATATAACACTTTTTTGCCCCGCAAAACTACAAAAATATCCCATACACCATTATCGCCCTAACCATTCATTCACGGCGACCGCATCAAAATCCCACTACGACTTAGACATTGACTAAAGACAATGACCATGGTTGTTGGCTGTTAGCTGTTGGCCATTGGCTTTCCGCAGGTCTAAAGGCACGCGACTTTTTATCC
>Ga0265299_10003534_pt1 | contig 15175 bp, 20 predicted proteins | sample AusTroGonzalo_MG_4_FD_193485 | JGI IMG/M metagenome (GOLD analysis project Ga0265299, IMG submission 193485) | Bovine rumen microbial communities from tropical cattle in Woodstock, Queensland, Australia - Gonzalo_02 | ecosystem: Host-associated > Mammals > Digestive system > Stomach > Rumen ... | reverse complement strand
TCTACCACGATGAGAAGGTTTAATATAGATAGAACCACCAGAAGCAAGAGTACGACGAATAGAACCTCCATATTCCAGTTTATAATTTTTTCCTATATAAGGAGTTGTAGAATCTACATAATTTTGAATTATTTTATTTCTACCTAATGATTTTCCACCAACATGCCTATGCGTTTCATTTCTAGCTTTATATCTATCGCCATTATAAGCTGCTTCCATAAAACTAGGAAAATTTCCTAAACCTCCATTATATTGAATGTCTATTGCTGCAGTTTGTAAACCCGTATCAAGGTTATCAAAAGAACCAGCACCATATTTTTTATCAAAAATCTTTTTTGCACCTTCTCTATAAGAGGTTACCATTTCTTGTCTAGCTTGAATAGCTTGTGCATCAGTCAAATAACCTTGTCTTTTAACTATATTAGCCCAACGTTTAGCAGAAGGATTTTTATGGTCTATAAGTTTTAAGCCATAAGCTATAGTTTTTTCTCCTCCTTCAGCAGATACATGAGGATACCATTTTTGTCTTTTTGCATCCCAACCTCCGTTTGGATTATTTTTACTATTTTCTATTTGACTAAGTAAAGCTATTTCATCAGCTATACTAGCGTCTTGTTTACGTTCAATATATGATTTTGGGCTAGGCACATTATCAATATATCTAGTTTGGTCCATAAGTTCGTATATAGTATCAGGAATACGATATGGTACAACTACAGTTCCAACTTTAGCTATAGGTCTTGGAGTAACAGTATCTAAATAATTTTTCATATTATTTATCATATTTATTCTTATTAGTTTTAGCAATCTTTAAGTCATTCTCCATTTGTTCTCTCTTAATCTGTCTATCAGCCGCTTTATTATACATATCACCAGCTAATTTCTCTCTATCCAGATTAAGTTTTTGTTGAGCAGCATTAGCTTTATTTTGTTCGGCTAATTCAGAAAGTCTATCACGAGCAGCTGTATCTTCAGTAGGAGTACCAAGCAAACTCATATCAACATCAATATATTTCATTTGCATTTCGTATTCATACTTGAGAGCTTCAGTCTTTCTATCTTCTTCACCCTTAGCTTGAATCTCTGCTATCTTTGCTTGCAACTCTTCTTGCTTTATCATCATGTCTGCCTGTTTCAAGTCATCTTCGTGCTGCCTCTTCATTTCCATAAACTTGTTTACAGTTTCTTTAATCTGTGTAACATTGTTTCCAGTAATAGCAGCAATAGCCATATCTAAATCACCATTTTGTGCAGCAGAGAAAGCCCATTGACGAAGTTGTTCAAGTTTATCAACTTCCTTTTGGTCGTTCTTTACAAGAACACTATAATCAGAATATAAGAAAGAATTAATGTCAAGACTTAAATAACGAAGGGCATATTTATCATCATAATAAGATGTTTGTAAACCATCAATATAAGCAACTTTAGCAAACTCTAAATCACGTTGATAATCACGTTTACGCATTTCATCAAACATGGTAACAATAATCACACTGCCCATAGAGGAACGTGTAATAGCTTCTTGTGTTGTAGCATTACCTGCAGACTGAGCAATTTCGCCATAACGTTGCATATTCATGTCTACCATCTCACGAGCTTCAAGTTTAATAGCTTCAATAAGATTAGTAAGCTGTGTAATATAATCACCCATGTTTGCGTTAAGCATACGAATTTGCTGCATTTTCATAGTATTTGCATCTTCCGAATCATCAATAAGAAGAGTGCCATCAGCAGCCATTCGATAAATCTTATCTTCAGTATTAGAGGCTATTAGACTTTCAGGAAGAAGAAGTATTAGCATCTTATTTTTTGCTATAACCATTTCACGATGATAAGAAATAATATTTCTCATAACTTGATATGGAGTAATAAGTTTGATAATACTAAACTTGCCCATAAAAGGAAGAACTTCCATAATACCATTATATGGCAACTTACCATCTCTTTGATAAGCTATTGGTCTAGCTTTAATAGGATAAATACCAGTATAACGAGTACCAATACGATAACCTTCATATACTTGAGGTTCATAAGCCCAATCTATAGAAATATCTCCAGCTTCTGAATTAAGCTTATAATCTTCTTCAACTATTCTTTGAGTTTGGAAGCCTTGTTCATTTATATAAGTAAGAATACCTTGTTTAGCTTCTCCCCTCCAAACAACATGCCAAACTTCAAATAAATTATTATTGTCTGCAGCAATGCTTACAGGATTATCTTTAAAGAATTGTCTTTCTTCTTTACTAAACTTTTCACATCCTTCTGGATAAGCTTCAAAATATTGACTATAAAGAAATTGTGTTCTAGCAGTTTGTGCAGAACTTGTATCATAATATTTTTCAAGAAATTCTCTATCTTTCTTTGTAAGAACATCATCAAACATATCAAGTATTTGAGGATAAGAAAGTAGCATTTTTCTTGCAAACATATCGTGGTCTTCTACAAAGAAATTAGAATTAGGAATAGGATAAGCTTCTAATACAGGTACATTTTCTTTGTAAAGTTTTTCTCCACGAATATCACTATATGTATAACATTCGCCAAGTGCGCAATAATGGAAGAAAGCAGAAAGATAAATAGTTATATCATTAGTTACAGAACGGATATAATTAAGAACTTCTTGAGCTTGTTTACTTTCATCATCAATATATTTCTCATTAAAATCCTTAATAAATTGTTCTGGGTCAGGCATTGCGTCTTGTGGATTAACTTGTTCCGCAGGAATACCTTGTTGAGCAGATTGTTGAATCAATTCTTGATACCTTCTTTCAAACTCTTGCTGAAATGCTTGTTCTGCTAACTTCATCATTTCTTCACGCAACTTTGCATCACGTTTAAGAACAATCTCTGGATTGTTAGCACCAACAATAAACTCATGAACACCCTTAAAATATTCAGAAACATAACGGCGAATAACATCACTCATTATATCAAAATTACGCATAGTAGCAGGAAAACGTTGGTAACGTTCATTTGCACTATTATAAGGATTAAGAGTTTTCTTATAAAATTCATTAGGTATATTTCCATGAAGAATATTAAGTTGAGTTTCAGACTCCGTTCTATCATTGAAAGATATGCCTTGAGCAATAATATGGTCAATGCAATTAGCATACCATTCTTGCTTTTGCTTTTCAGCACCACTCACTCTCTGGCGAGGAAATATGGAATAATTGTTTAGCATTTCTTAAAACCAATCTCTAATTAAAATATTATTTTTATCATCAATCACTTTCTTTCTATGGGCAAGTTCTTTAGCAGCTTCTACATCACAAAGTTTCCATTGTAAAGCTCGAATAATCATAGAAGAAACTCTATCAAAGTTACCTATACTATTCCATTTCTTGAGTTCAAGAATATGTTGATAACAATAAATAGTATGAAATAGTCTTTTAGTATTTCCTAAATCATCTTTGCCTACCTCTGAATAAAGCATTTCTTTTAATAGACGAAGACCTTCAAGTTTTCTAGGACCATCCCCAATGACAATACCATAAGTAGATGTTACTTGCCCTTTAAGAGAAGTATCCCAAATTTGTACTGGATCTTTCATAAGATATTTAAGAGCTTTCCACTTAGTAAAGTTACTAACAGTTTCACCTCTATTAACCTCAACTCCGACAGTACCAATACAATTATAATATTTAGCTAACAAATAACAAACTCTATCAGCTTCTTCTAGTTTTTCAGGTCTACCGTAATATGCTGCAACTAGAGCTGTCTTAAAACCATTATATTGAGATGGGTTCATCCATACTTCAATACTATTATGAGAATGTTTGTTTGTTATAAGTCTATTTTCTTTATTTACACCTACAGGGTCATAGCTTATAGAATAATATCCAGGAGGAGTTCCCATCACAGTTTGTCCTTCATGATTTGTATATTGTATCTGCACAGGATTAAACCATTTACGAATACAACCATGATGATGTTCATGTCCTTTAATAGGAACACCAACAATCCAGTCCCAAAAATCTACATTATGCTTACCCCCTTCTGCTTCAATACGAGCATTTGTTTTGAATTCTACTTTATTACCTTTTTCAAATAACCAACCATCTACAAAGAAATTAAAAGCATTATCAGTTCTAAGTCTTTCTTCCCAAGCCATTAGCTCTTCACTACTAAAAAGATTTTCTGTAGTAGAACTAAAAGACTCAGAAGGCATATTAGCATATTGCCCTAGATAATTAATATATTCTGCAAAAGTTTTAGCAGTTTTCTTTTTCTTTTCTCTTTCATTAAATGCAATTTGAAGACCAAGTTCTAAATCAGAATTACCATCTTCATCCATTGCAAACTTATCGCCAATTTGACCTTGAAGTCCCCAAGCATAAGGCTTAAAATATCCACAAATTTCATTACGACAATCTTTATCCCAAACATTTTCAAAAGGCATAAAACCGTAAGATTTTGGAGAATAAAAGTTTTGTTCAAAAACTTGCATATTACCTTCAGTTGCAGTACCCCAACCAACAAGATTACCAGTAACATAACTACCTGTTCTCATTGCAGGTTCTGTAACAGCCATAAACTCATCGAAGTTATCCATAGTAGAAATCTCCTCTGTTTTAACTTTCATCGCATCCTTACCAATAGCACAGTTAGGATTGTTCATTGCAGAAACAGAAAAAAGACCACTATTCCAAGACTTTGGAGAAACAACTCCATTAGGAAGCTTAAAGCCTAAAGTAAAATTCTCTTTGTCAGTTGATAAAATACCTCGTTTAAAAAATGTTTTAGTTTCATAAAAACGAAGATTGTTAATAGTGAAATCGGTAAGACCACCCTTAGCAGTAAGATACTTTTTGTCAATAGCTACATGGATTAATGTTTTACGAGCATTTAAGTTTATGTCATTAGCACTATCTGCAGCTTCAATATAAGAGAAACCACCACGACGAGTTTTATCTATAAGCAAATGAAAACCATTTCTTATTGCAAACTCTTTTACATGATGTGTCCAAAATTGAGCATCAATAAATTTACTAAAATCATAAAACTTTTTACCAACACTAGCCTTATCCGTACTCTTTACACTAGTAAGGTCAAGCTGCTCAATCATTGTATAATTAAGAAAATTATAATGAGCACCTGTAATTCTTACATTAATTATCTTATCATTTCTTAATAAACAAGGAGCTTCAAATCCATGTTTTCTACGATATTCTTCTCTTTTTCTAAGTTGTCTATGCGGAATACTATCTTCCTTATAAAAAGTAAAAGTTTTATTAGCACGATAAAAATCTGCCATTTCTGTAAATAGATATGTATTTATAAATCTATCTCCAGGATTAATATTAAGAAGAAAACCTCCACTATCCCCAATAAGAAATAAATCATCAGGGTCATCATATCCTGCGTCTTTTGCATGTTTATAATGACTTTTATCTTCATTTATGTATTGAAGAAAAGGATAATTCTTAATATATTCTTCTAATGTATTGTTCATTTTACTAATAACAATAACGACAAAGCTGCCGCTCCTATTGTAGTACCAATAAAAATATTTCTTTGTTTTCTAGTCTTCTTTATCTTATATTCAGCTATTTCAGCACAATTATCTAGTTCATATTGTAAACCATCAATAATTAAACTGTCATTATGTACAACTTGACGAAGATTAGAATTTATTTCTTTTTCATATTTAAGTTCTGTCATTTTACCATTAGCAATCTTAATAAAGCTAATTGGAACAGAAACAAGAGTATCAGTTTGTTCTTCCACCCCCGTAGAAGGGAGAATATCTGGTTCTACACCACCTTTACTAACTCTATTCTGACACCAACTCGTAGAACAATTTAATACTACTATCGTTGTCAAGACTAATAACTTCAATAACCTTTGCATTTTTAATACTATCTAAAGAGTTAATTTTAAGTTTAATACTATCATTAAGTTTAATAACTGAGTCTACATCTATCTTCTTTTCTACAGGGGGTTTATAATAACGTGTAGCACAACATTTACCAAGAGAAAAGATAGCAGCGCCTATAATTATAATAAGCCATATTACACCAAAAGCAGCAAAAGCCTTTTCAGTATCTCTAATATTTATATTCATAGTAAGTCAGTTTCATTAATTAACGTATAAGTAAAACTATTCCCATATCTATTAGCTTGTTGTTCACAAAGACGCATAAAGGAATCAAAATCCTCAGCACGTCTAAATACTTGACAACCTGCAGACCATTTGTTTACTTTAGTACTTTCACCAAATTCACAAGAACGATGAATGTTAATACCAAATATTCCAGTTTCAATAGTTTTAGGATTCATATCGTAAATTTCATCACGATTATTATCCCTATATACTCTAACAGGCTTCTTTTGACAAAGAGCTTTATATTTTCCTTGATGTTTAGCAATTTGCCAACAACCTCTATATTGAGCTGGAACAAGAATAGATGTTCCTCTAGGATTAAGTAATTTTTCTTTAATATAATAAAGACCTGGTTCAGTAGTAATAAAAGCTACAAATCTTTTTGTTTTTCCATTAGGAACGTTATAGGTTACAACAAGAATATCATCAAATTCATTTGTAACTCTATTATTGTTATTACTACGAATACCTATAATGTTCAAATTATAAGCACCATTCTTAAAATAAGCATAACCTTTTCTCTTAAATAGTTTCTCAAAATCAAAGGTTTCACATTTTCTAAACAAAGGAAAATTCATAAGCTAAATTAAATCTAATTCTAGTTGTTGTTTAATTGTCATAAAAGAACGAACAGCAAGTTCTCTATCTTTGAAAACTGCATCAGCTTCATTAGCAAGATAATTTATTCTATACCAATTAACAGTTTCTTCTCCTTCAGGGTCTACATGATAACCATCTTTATCTCTAAACGGTTGTCCATAAGCATTAAGAATAAAAGGACTTCCAATATGACAAAGACCTAAACCAGTACAAGGAATCTCTAAAATACGTTCGGCAAGTCTAGCGTAAATAGACAATTGCATAGTATAATGAGAACCATTACATTCATCTAGATGATTAAGAGGAGGAAGCATCTTTTCACTCTTACGAACCCATTCGTTAGTTAATTGATTAGGTATAGTCGTTTTATCTTTCTTAAATAACCACTTTCAAATTGAAGTCCACCACGATTAGTTTTCCAATCAAGAATAACAAAATCTGTAGGACGATAACAGAAAATATCAATAGTACCAGAAAGTAATAGAGTCGGATCAAATACACCTATTTCAGAATAAATAGTATAACCTTTATCAGTATAAAATTGAAATACTCTATAAATCTCAGGATATTTATTATTTGTAGCTTCTATAAACTTATCCACATCTAAAGGAGTGGGAAGAAGATTTGGAATATCAGCAAGAGTTACACAACGACCTTCAACTTGTTGCAGATATTTGATAGCTTCCTTAAACTTCGAAACATCTTTAATTGCGTCTTCTATTCCATTATGTGTAACATTACCTCTATCACAAGCTTCTTTTTTAATTTTATCCCACTGCTTTAGAATTTCTTTCTGACTAACACCTTGTTCTTTAGCTTTTTTCCTAGACCAATAAGCTGCGTCAAACTTAGGAACATAGTTGCCAATAATAGTAGTTACAGAAATATATTCATTACCATAACTATCAGTATATTTATGAGGGCCTTCGTCAAAATAAAGATAAGTATTCTTATAAATATCTTTCATATTTTATTCATAATTATCAGCATCCATACTACTAAGTACTACATTACCACCACGAGAGAGTTCAGTTTCTTTTTCATACATGAGATTTTCTCTAGCTTCTTCTAATCTTTTCAAAATAGAAGGAAGTTCTTTGCTTTGGTCATTAATAGCTTTAATTAAATTAAGAATAACAGAAATTTCATCAGTAGTTATTCTAGCATTTAATTTTTCATTAAGAAGACTATTAATAACGTCAATACTAAGATTAATATTATGTAAACCTTTTAAAATATTCTCAACTACTCTACCAGCTTCAGTAATGTTTTCCTCATAATATCTTCTTATTAGTCTAAGAACAAGAACATCAGGAACATAACCTTTTTCTAAATCGGCTTGGTCGATAGCCATTTTAAGAGCTTCTGCATCACTTAAACCTGCTTGTTTTGCAGGAGACTTTGGGTCTCCAAGATAATATATTACAATACATTCTTGAATATATCTTTTCTTATCTTTTGAACTATCTCTACGATAAAGCTCTCTAATATCTCTATCTATAAGTTGTCTTGTACTAGGTGGTATCGGCATACCATTGTCGTCTATTGAAATAAGGCTATCAATAGTAAGTTTATACTTATTCATAGTTCTCAAACTCTAAAGGACTTATATCAGAAAGAGTATAAGCTAATAGACGAGCATAACCATCATTTTTTCTAGAAGCTATTAAACGAAAATATCTAAGATTTTTACCAACGAATTTACTAACAGTGTATTTATAATATCGTTCAATCTTAACTCTTTTACCTATGTCATCAGTAACACTCTTTCTAAATAAAAGATACTTATCATGGTCTAAATTCTGTTTAGCTTCATCTAATAGTTCTCTAGTTTTATCAGATATTAAAGCTAAATGTGTCTTAGGTATTCGTAATCCTCCCATAAAAGGAATACTAGCCCAACGACCTTCACGAAGAAAATTAGTAGCATCTATTTCGCATTTCTTTACTATAGCAAGAGCAACTTCTTTATCTATAATATTTGCATCAATAGAAGCTAGTACATCTTCTTTGCGAAGAACCTTAACGTCGTATCCATTTGGAAATTTAAAAATATCACTCATAGTATATAAATAATCTCTACAAGGCGAACCATTTAGCCCGCCCGTAGAGGAAGGATATGATTAACAACTAGAACTGCTATCGCTACTATCACTATAAATATAGGAATCACTACCACCAGAACTACTCCAATCGCTAGAATCACTAGAATCATCAATTGGATTACCAGTAATAATTTCCAGATAATTTGTAGGAATATCACGAGCTACATTGTCATAATATCCAACTATTTCACAGTTAGGTACAAGTTTAAATTCAACAAAGTAACATTCTTCGTTACCGTAGTTGTTATTATATCTTTGAGCAACAGTAGTATCTTGGTCAAGATATTTAATAAATGTATCTATACTCAAAGTGTTAAGAGGAGATACTACATGGTTTGCTGTCATTAAAGCAGAAGCAGGAATAATAAGTTTTGAACGAGTAGTAATCTTTTTGTTAAAAGCATTTGTTGTAGTACCTGCTTTAACAAAAATAGGAATTACTCCAGATTTAAGACCTTTCTTACTTTGCTTACGAGCAATAATAACACTGCCTATAGTTTCTCTATAAACCAAAGCAATTAGAGAATAATCATTAGCAACATGAATACCAGCGGTAACAGCCTTTAGATAGCTAATAGAGATTTCTCCTAAACTTGTTGGAAACCTAAATATAATTCTATTGTTTCCGTTAATAAGTTCAAATCGTTTCATAACACTAGTTTTATTTAATTAAACAATACATAGTTTAACACTATCTTTAATAACAAAGTTCTATAATATGCTTTCAGGGGCAAATATAATAGTTATGTTGAACATAGTGCTATAAAGAGGCAATTATTTTCCTAAAATTAAACAAATTTAACATTGATAGTGCTTCATCTGTGCTTGGAAAGCACTTGATGCTGCACGCAGTGCCACAGGCGTGTTTACTATTGATAGCAATTGAAGAATTAAAGAAGATTCCAAAGTTATTCCTATAACAGGAGTAGTAAACTTTTTGAATAAGCTCTTCTGATAGCACTTGTTGCTATTAATGGATAAGTTTGTGGAAGTATGTTTTAGTATATGTAAGATGTTGATAGTTTTAGTAATATTGTGATTAAATATTTATGTTATGTTGTTTTAAGTATTAGTTTTAATATAATTATAAGATTATTTTATTATTCTATTATAAGGTATTATAGTTATCTTATATAAAAGAAAGTATATTATATAATATATAAATATATTATAATAATATACAAAAGAAAAATTTTTATAACTTTATTCTTAATATTATAAAAGGTCTTATACATAGTGTTGCAAGATATATAAAACATGGTGTTGATTTTAAAGATAAATGAAATCTTGGAAATAAGATTAATTATCAATCCCCCGTAGAAGACAGATATAATTGTACTGCTTTACTTATGAGATAACGAGAAGAAAGTAGAGAAAAAGATAATAAAGTTATTCCAACTAAAATTTTTAATAGTAAAAGTGAAAGTAATAGTTAAAATAGTAAAGAAGAAAGAGAAAAGCAAAGTTATAATAAAAGTAAAGATGAAAATAATGGTTAAGTTAATGAAAGTGGTAAAATAGACTTTATAAATGTAAGCGTGAACCTCTCACTATCAACCCCTGGTGTTGTTAACTAACGTTAACATCCCCCGTCACAAGTTCCAATTCTTGGAATTTCTCATTCTGCAACATAAAAAGTTTTGGTGATAGAAGAACTATCACTGGTGTCGGTTCCTTTAACCGATAATGTCTTAAAATTACAATTATGAAGGACATTAAATCAATCCGTGAAGCTTTGCTCAAGGAGGGTAAGGCAGAGTTTGTTACTCTTAGTGTTATTTCTGCTCGTGCAGGCAATAAAGAAGGTACAAATATTATCCTTCTTCTTGAAAAACCTGTCGTTAAATTCAACGATAGAGATGAGAAGGGTGTATTTGTAGAGTCTGAAGTTGATGAAATTAGCATCATGTCTTCAGAATGCTTCGATATAGCCAAAAGAAATGGTTATCTTGCTCCTCGTTGCTATGATTTCCTGCATGCAGATAGTGATTTACTTGTTGCTCTTGCAGGAGCTACTCTTACTTGTGTTCATCAAAAGATTGAAGAAGGTCAATCCAATGTCAATCCTTTTGCTGAGACTGTGCTCAAGCCAGAGAGTGTAGCAAAGAATACACAGCATTATTATTGGCTTAATGGTATTGAGCTTAGTAATGAGGGCAAAGATTGGCTTCGTTATTGTAGTCGCAACAAGTGAGTTTAAAATGGAGGGAGTGGGCTTAGTCCTACTCCCTTTCATTAACATCAAAAGATTACAGCTATGAAGATTACACTTACTGACATTCATTGGAGAAATCAAGACGATAGTAATGTTTTCAATATTCATGCTATTCAGTCTATTGAGCTAGATGAAGATGCTGGCATTGTTACAATTACAGGTGCTAGTGGTACATACAAATCACCTTATTGTCACTTGACTTATGGTGGTGGTGTTACTCATTTTGAGTTTTGTTGCATGAGACCTTATAGTGCAATACTTGAGTACATTAATGTTGCAGTATTTCAACATAGAGGTGCTGTTGCTGTTGCTTGTGGTCCAAAACATTGTGATGAATGGTTTGAAAATCGTTGTCGAAATTATTGTTATGGGCTATGAATAGTGTATTTTTAGTTTCTCTTGTTGGTGAAGGTGTTCATGCAGGTCGTTCTATACTTGGTTTTATTGACTGCAATGATAGAGATTTTCTTGCTCGTCATATTAAAAACAATTACAATCTTACACTTGGTGAACAATATCAGCCACGATTTACATTTGAAATTGGATGTCATTGGGAATATGCTACAAATCGTCCAGATGTTGATGTTCACATTGATATTGTGTCAAATCTTAAAGAGTAATATATTAGAGGGAGTAGGCTTAGTCCTGCTCCCATTTATTAACATCAAACAACTACAACTATGGACAAATACAATACAGAAAGTGGCTACATAATGTCAGCTCTTGGATATAATACAGAAACTGTCGAAAGAATAGACAAACTTGCATTTTGGCTTTATTGTATTCCTGTTAAAGAGCGAAAAGAAATTCTTGATGTTCTAAGATACCAATTTAGTATTGAAGACTATAAGAATGAAAGGTTTGATGAAATTCTTGCCAATAGAAAATAAAGAGGTGCTGGACTTCGGTCTGGCACTCTTTTTTACTGAGGTTTTCTCATTCTCAACAAAACAAGTTTTGGTCTCAATCTACAACAAAATAAGATTTGGCGTTGCCAAATTGATAGTGTTGACAGTGATGATAAGTGTTCTCGTTGACATTATTGTGACTATATTGTTGATAAGTGTTTTATTCATATAAAAATAAATAATTATGAAAACATTAACTTTACTTTTAGCATATATTGTAATAATATGTGTAGTATTTATGCCAATATGGGCAATATGGCATTGTATAGTATTTGGTTGTCCATCAGAAATCATCTATTATGTCGGTATTTGCACTTTTATATTCTCTAGTATCATCATTTTTATGATGTATAAGTGTATTAAGATGTTGTTTTGAATAGTTGTAATTGTTGGTTGAAGAGTGAAAGTAGTAATAATGCTGTGTTTTGTGGGTTAAACTTAGACAGGTATTAGACTTTTTCGTGTGTGTCAATAGCATTAGGAGTAATAAATTGTGTGAGCAAGTTAGAAATAAGAGGTGTTTGAAGATATGTACGAGTATCTGGGGCATTACTTCCCCCAACACTTCCTTCTCCACTACTTTCATCTCTTCTTTTCAGTCCTATTATAATTACTGTCCTTAATCCTTCTCTTTTGTACTCTTTTACTACTATTTACAATATCTCTTAAATCATCATTACTAGTACCTTCAAAATTAATATTTAATTTGTACTAAACATTACTGTCGATTACTTAACATTAACATTTTATATATTATTATGGTAACTTTATATTTCGCTTTAACTGAAGCACAAATACTTATAATACTTCTTATCTTGCATAAGATTATTAATAATAACAAAAAATAATACAATATGAATACTATCTTATTTGTTTTATATCTTTATTTATTATTTAGTGAAATGTTTTGTTTAAGTTTTCTTTATGATGACTTATCAGAATATAAAATAATACCTAGAATATTAATAAAAGTAGTAATAGTTTTAATTTCTGTTATATTATTTCCTATATTTCTAGGTGAATCATTAAGTAAAATTAATAAAATAAAATAGCTCTTGCAAGAGTAAAAAAAGACTACTGATAAACTACTAGTATAAGTCTTTCTTAAATATAAGTTTTCTTTATAACTAGTCTTTTTTAATAGGTTAGAGGAAAAACCTATTCGTGGGAGAAGTCGCGCTCTCCCACGTTAAATTTTTATAATATTATCATTAACAATATTAACAATTACAATTATGGAATTTACATTATTAAGATTTGGACATCCTGCATTAAGACTAAATATGGAAAATGTAGATAGGATTGTCTCAAGAGATGATTTACTAGAAGTAAATTATCACGATGGAAGTCATGTATTAGGTTATATGATAAGAGTTGAAGAACAATAATTATCAATATATAAACTAATTACAATTATGAAACTAACACAAATTGAAAAATTAGTAAACTTTTGCAATAAAGTTACTATTGAAAACAATGAAGATACAAGAGGACTATGTGCTTATTTTGAATATAAAGATAAGCAATATTATATTAGTATGGTGTTTACTAATGATAATGGTCCTGATTGTATGATATTTCCAGCACTTGATAGAAGTGTTGCTTCTTGGAGATATTTATATCATACTAATGACATAGAAGAAGTTTCTAAGAAAAATATAAGACAATGTATATTTGACTTTCTATCAAATGTATAACATATAAGTGATGTAGGTAACACATCTGCATATAATCACACGTGTACTCATAACTCTTACAATAGTTATCTACATCACTTTTTATACTAAAATAAGAGGTGCTGAACCTCATATAAATAATCATTTTTAATTAACTTTTAAATTTTATCATTATGAACAAGAAAGAAATTTGCGACCAACTGCTGAAGGAAGGGTGTGAAAAAATTAACGACATCTATGTTCGTAGTATTGTTGTAACACCACAAAGTGAATATACTAGACTTGGTCTTAGTATAGATAAAAGTATTCCTCAGTACAAAGAGGTAGAAAAAGGAGTATTCGAACTTAAAGAAGGAAATACTGTGTTTGTTTCAGCATTTTCTATTGGTAGTCTTCTTAAAGATAATATGCGTGCAGCATTTGCCGTTAATTATCTTAATGCTCATCCAGACGCTTATAACGTAATTCTTAGTGGTGCTAAGATTTCTGTTATTCAAGAAAAGGTTGCTGCAGAAACAATGTATAAGAATCCATTTAGTGGAGAAGATGCAAAGATTTCTAAGATGAAGTACGATACAATTGTAAATCATGTTGTATCAGTAGAACTTAGCGAATTTGCTTTAGAAAATCTGAAAGAAATAGCTAAGAAGATGATGGGCTTCTAAATATTATTTGTAGGAGAGTTGAAATATACTCTCCTACTTTAATTATTAAGTATTTAACAATTATATTATGAAAACTTTATTTTGTATTGTTATTGCTGGTATCCTTTCTCTTATTGGTATAAGTCTTTATGCTCAGAGTTATAAGAAAGAAGGAAATACCTTTATTCAACAGCCTAGAAATGCTTCTAGACAACCTGTTAAAGAAACTCCTTATAAGTATTCTGATACTAAAGGAAATGTTTATACTATTTATATAACTGCTTCTGGTACTTGTTTCATAAACAAGATTAGTAAAAATAGTGGTAAAGAATATCGCTATTATCTTGATGCTGAAATTAGTAAAGAAGTTGCTAAAGCAATGGGAATTGAATATAAGCCTAAAGTTAAGGCTGATAAGTAGCATAATCTTCCTCTACGGGGCGGCTATATAGTCAAATTGTTAAACTTTCTTAATTTGATTATTTCTAACCCCCTTTAGAGGAAGAATATCAATATAAATTATTATCTTTGTAGCACAACCAAAATTTATAGTGCTATGTATTCTATTGACGGAGATATTAGTTTTGAAGATTATGCTATTGAAATAGATGAAGACTATGTATATGAAGATTATGATGTTGTAGAACAACAAGATTATGAAGCATATAATGGTGAATTTAAAGAAGAAACTGACATTCAATTTGAATGAATAAACAATAATTTAACTAGTTAAAATTTATCTATTATGGCACGTACTGCTGACTCTAAGAAACCTGCTACTAAAGGTTCTCTTATGAAACAAACAAAAGCTGAACTTGTAAACATTATTCTTCGTAAAGATACTGTGGACAAGGAAAAGCAAGAAATTATTGATGAACTGCATAAAAAGGCAGTTACTCGTGTAGAGTATGAATCTCTTAA
>Ga0265299_10003531_pt1 | contig 15186 bp, 7 predicted proteins | sample AusTroGonzalo_MG_4_FD_193485 | JGI IMG/M metagenome (GOLD analysis project Ga0265299, IMG submission 193485) | Bovine rumen microbial communities from tropical cattle in Woodstock, Queensland, Australia - Gonzalo_02 | ecosystem: Host-associated > Mammals > Digestive system > Stomach > Rumen ... | reverse complement strand
GACCTTGCTATCGGGGAGAACTTCGTCAGGGACTTGACCTTGCCCTCGTCATCGATGATCGACACGTCGGTCTTCCCTATGTTGACCTTCGACTGCAGATTCGCTTTGGTGGTGAGCTCTGCGCATACGTTGAACGGATCCAGATCAGCCTGGTCGGCTATCTCCTGCTCAAGGCGCTTGGCACCTTCGAGGCTCGCATACGGGATGAGTTTTGATACCTTATCATCGTCCATGTCCACGCTGTACACGGCGAAGGCCTTCTTGTTGATATCGCGATTCATTATGCGCCTCATACAGTTGGAGCTCTTCCCTCCGGATTCCACGACACGGTGCGTCAGCTCTGCATCGGTCCAGAGGTATACCTGCGACAGATCGATCCCCGAGGCCTCGACGGCCTTCACCAGCATCCTCTCCGCTATCCTCGTGGTCTCGTGGAAGTACACCGATGTGTACATGAGCGAACGGGATACCATGAGTCCCTCTGCCGCTGTGATACCTCCTCTGCGGAGCACGATGCGGTCGTTGTGGACGTTCATCGTGTTGATCAGCCTGTCGCAGTCGATGAAGCCGTGCGACAGTCCCGTGAAGTACGCATCGCGCATGAGGTAGTCCATCTGGTCGGCATCCACCGGTCCGTGGATTATCTGATGGGCATAATCGTTGGAAGGGAAATGGTCCTCCTTCCCGGTGAAATCGATGACATCATCATTGGCCGAATCCGGATATGCTATGAGATCGCACACCTTCTCCGGATCGATGCCTTCTCTTGATATGATCTCGCCTATGGGCGGCATGCCGTCGAAGAGATCGTCATCCACCTCCATGTGGTTGGGGATCCTTCCGGTTATCAGGGAACGGGCCAGTTCCATATGGTTCAGTCCTGTGGCCTCCTCCATGGTAGCTTCCATGGAGTGCGAGAACGGGGCATGGCATACGTCGTGGAGCAGTCCGGCCATACGGACGGTATCTGAATCCGTCCTGTCCAGACCTATCGCGTTCGCCATACGCCCAGAGAGGTGATATGTTCCGAGACAGTGCTCGAAGCGCGTATGGTTAGCCCCGGGGAAAACCAGATGGCCCAGACCGAGCTGGCGCACCGACCTCAGCCTCTGCATCTCCGGACGGTCCATCACATCCAGGAATACACCGCCTACCAATATGTTCCCGTGGACGGGGTCCTGGACCACCTTCGAGCGTGACATCTCATTCTCCGGTCTTCCAGAGCTTGTCACCGACGTAATGGATCGTCTTGATGGCCTTTCCGCCGGCCTTCTGCTTGAGTTCGGTACCCGAGCGAAGTGCTTTGCCTATCGCCAGCGGTGCACCGTTCTTGATGTCCTTGATCCATACCAGATCGCCCTCCGCTACGGTTTCATCCGCATCGGTGATACCGGGACCCATGACATCCGCACCGTTGGTGACGAACGGGACCGCACCCATATCGACAGTAACGGATTTCGCTGCGGGCCTGTACTTCAGAATACCTCTGATTGTAAGGAAAGGTTTCCCTTCGTAGACGATCCCGAGGATGTCCTGGCCGACGAAGATCACGTTAAAATCCGTGCTCTCTGCCATATCGACGGCATCCTTCTCGTCAAAGACCGGCACTCCGAAAAGCTCCTGGAGTTCCTTGGAGAGATTCTTGATCTCCTTCTCTCTCATCCTCTTCCTCTTGCGGATCATAATGTCTGACATCAATGGGTGTATGGGGAGTCCAGATAAAGATATCTTCGCTGAAGGTAGGGTAAAATCCGATGGCGGAGGAAGGATAGGATAGGATGGATGGATGTTTTCCGTCCGCCATCTGGAGGATTTGTGCTTTTGGGGATGCACGTTTTTCCTCTGATACTAATATCGATTGGAGGGTATTTAAAGTTCAGAGGGGGAGGTGAGTGAAAGTCCAGACACATTTTCGGATGTCTGGCTAGCAAAATTTTTGAGTGAAAGTCCAGAGTGAAAGTGCTGCGAATCTGCACATTCCGAACCCGTCCGCGGGACCGTTCCTGCTTATATAATTACACGATATCGGCCTGATGATGACATCCGAACTCATCTTCGTTGGACTGGGCCTCAGCGGCACAGATGGAATGACAGTCAAGGCATTGAACGCCCTCAAAGAGTGCGATAAGATCTATGCCGAATTCTACACCTCATTCCTCATCGGAACGAAGGTCGAGGAGCTGGAAGAGGCCATCGGCAAGAAGATCAAGGTCCTCTACAGGGCCCAGGTCGAGGAATGCGACGACATCATCAGGGATGCCATGGAGATGAGGGTAGCCTTCATCACAGCCGGGGATCCCATGTCCGCCACCACACATGTGGATCTGAGGATCCAGGCTGCCGAAGCAGGGATACCTGTCAAGCTCTACAACGGCATCACCATATTCTCCGCATGCCCAACAGCATTCGGTCTGCAGAACTACAAGTTCGGAAGAGCAGTCACACTGCCGTTCATCGAGAACGGATACCACCCCAAATCGCCCTATGACCACATCATGCAGAACAAGAAGATGGGTCTCCACACCATGATCCTTCTGGACATCCACGCCGACGAGATGCGCTACATGACCGCTCACGAGGCCATCGAATGGCTGATGATCGGCGAGGAGAAATGGGGGGAGGGACTGATAGACGACAAGACGATCCTCTGCGTCGCATCACAGGTCGGCTCGCCTACCGAGAAGATCTTCGCAGGATATCCTCAGGACCTCCTCAAGATGGATCTCGGAGAGCCTCTGTTCACACTTGTGCTTCCGGGCAACCTCCACTTCATGGAGCAGTACTCCCTCGTGAAGTTCGCCGGCGCTCCTGAAGAGATCATCGAAGACGAATGAATCGAATAGGACCTATCAGATTGCATGCATTGCGGACCGATAATCTGTGCGATCATAGATTTCTATGGTCGAACTCGATCTGCACCATGGTAATGCAATGGTCGGAATGATAACTGCGGGGTCCAACAGATACATCCCTGTAACGGTATGCATGCAGCGCCTTCTCTTCCGATTCGGTGAGATCGGTATTGTCGCCGAGGATGAAGCAGGGGTCTTCCGGGAATTCGAAATCGCGGAGACCTACACCGCTTTCCCTGAGATGTATGAACGTCGCTCCCTCTTCCGATAATTCGTGAAGAACATCTCCGAATGATGCTTTAGAAACGTATACTCCGGGACTGATCGCTGTCCAAACACCTATCTCTGCTTTTTTGTTCAGAGCGGCCCTTATGATTCCTGCGATGCTTCTTTCATCCGGATTCAATCCTCTGAGTTCGGATCCGCAAAACCTGATCGCCTTGGGGGCATCCTTTCCGCCTTGGAGGATCAGGAACACGCGGGATTCTTTCCTTATCCCGTTGCTCAGGCAGAATGCTGTGGCAAGACATCTTGATAATGTGTCTATCCCTCCCCCTGAACCCGGAAGATCATTGAACTCAAAATCACTGGTAGTCTTTGCGCGATGGCCTATGATGATGAATGTTCTCTGCATGGATGCTCCCCGCTTTCTTGAATGTGGAGTAATGGATACGTTAGCCCGAATTCATTCTAATAAGAATATAAAGTAATTTTGAAACGGTTTTATGGTCAGTTGACCAAAATGATCATGATTTCTGAATATGATATCCTGGCCGTTTCCAGCCTTCAGGCTGGTCTTGTCAGCCTCTTCTTCAACAATTCTTTGGGGCTAAATGGTTTGACGGACGGCCGTAAGGCCGCCCGTCCTTAAGGTATTCAGGATGCCTGCTTTCCGCGGTACCACATTATTCCGATGAACACTGCGGCGGCTGCGAAGATGGCGACTCCGATAGCGATGACTATATTCATGACGTTGGGTCCGCTTGACGGGTGCACAACATCGTGAAGATAGATTTCATAACCGCAGTCGCAATGGTCGTAGACTTTGTCGTCGTGCTCCACCTCTGTGAAGGAGTGCATCGGGAACGAGAGGTTGGCCGTTGTTCCGTCAGGAAGGATCAGAGATACCTTTCCGTCGGCATCGTAGTACAGGTCTGGGTTGACAGGCCCGGTAGCCAGTGTCACCCTCTCACCTTTGACCGTCAGACCCATCGTTCCGGCAGGGACAGAGGCATTATGCTTAGCATCATCGACCACGACCACATAGACTGTGTCGTGGTATCTGCTCTGTTCGATCTCGGCCTCCAGGCTGTACAGGTTGTACTTCAGACCGGTGAAGACGTAGTGTCCGCCAGCGATCGTTCCAGAGAGCGTCTGATCGCCTGAAGAAAGGGTCAGCTTCATTCCGTCGGGTCCCTCAAAGGACACCTCACCGGAATCGGTCAGGTGGAAGTCCAGAACATACGATCCGAAGTAGAGGTCGTTACCGATCATGTACGTGTAATACCTCTCCTTTCCGGAATCGCTGGGCATCTTGACGTTCACATTGGTTCCTCCGAGGTTCTTGACGATGAGACCGGGGACGTGCGAGGTCACGTCGATTGTGGTGATTCCGTGGGAATCGCCGAATGACCTCAGTGCGGGCACGGGATCCTCTCCGAAGTCTATGACTGCCACTCCGGTGAGTATTATGTTACCTTCGACGTATATCCTGGTGAAATCAGCATCCTCACCGATGGTCATCGACTGTCCCTGAGCCATTATGAGAGTCGCTGCCTTATCGTCGACTACGAATTTGGATGTCTTACCCTCTGAATCGACCATCTGATGCACTGTATCGAACTTGTAATCATCGTCCCATGTCATGCTGTGGTCGATTACGTAGCTGGTCACATCGGCTGCTCCGGGGACCTGCGTTGTGTAATACAGGATGTACACAGTTCCGCCGGAACCTGCGGCCTTTATCGCATCATCGATACTGGAGTATCCCGTGAAGGACTCAGGACCGGTCTTGACATATGCCATCATATCTGAGCTGGCCTCCAGCTTGGCGGATAATCCTCCGGGCTGTATGTTGGCTTTGACTCCTGCTTTCAGAACACCTACCCTGTCGTTCAGGGATACTTTCTCGGAAGTGATGAACTCGTATTCGCATCCGTCCTTGAGATCGTAGACCGTACCGGCCGACGTCGTCACGGGGATGATCCAATCATCAATCTTTTCGAATCCAACAGAGAGCCTGTACTTCGGTACATTGCCCATGAGCTTGATCTTAGCCACATCGGCACTGGTACCCATTCCTCCGCCGAGGATTACATCCGCATCGACTATGACATCGTAAAGCGACAGTGTGTAACCGCCATTCACTTTGATCTGTCCGTCAAGTACGGCCTGCATGTTCTCCACTGCAGGAAGATCCAGTTTCTTTCCGTTATCATCCATGTACTTTCCGTCCACGTAGTATGTGGAGTAGTTACCGTCGGTCACACGGACGACCGTCTTGATGCTGAGGCTCTGCTTCAGTTCTACCGTACCGGTGTATTCCACACACGCCTTTCCTCCGGAATACTGAGGCTGATAGCTGAGTATGTACACTGTATCGGTACCGGCCAGATTCGCAACGGCCTCTTCCAACGATCCGTAGAATTTGAAGGCGCCGTTGACGAATGTTCCGAAGGGTGTGTCTATGGTCCTTATCAGACCCACCTCCTTCTCACCGATATCGTATGCAGCGTATCCAGGCGCATTGACCGCTACATAGTCGGCGGTCATTCCTGTGATGAATGCTCCAGTCTCGATCCATGTCGCCGGCTTGGAGAAGACTGCATTGACATCGAACATGGCATCGAAGGTGATGTGACCGTTTTCACCGATGAATACGGTGAGAGGCTCCGGCTTGATTCCGTAGATTGCCACATCCGCATCGATGGTCAGAGGGCTGTCCTCTGTCAGGAATACGTTACCGTTCATCCTGATCTCCACGTCCTTGTTGATAACAGTACCTTTCGCATTGACGTTGACTTTGATGATTGAACCGTCGACAGCTGCATCCAATCCTTTCTGGAAACTGTTGTACTCCGTCCAGGTCTGTCCACCATCGTTCGACACTTCGCATTCGGCCATACTGCCGGCCACTCTTGTGGAAATGGTGGGAAGGAATCCGATCCTCTTTGCTTCGAGATTGGTGGATCCGAGCATGAACCATGTCCTGTGGTCTCCTGCTGTTCCATCGAATCCTGTCAAGACGACACCGTTAGGGTGTATGGTGTATTTCTTCGACACATCCCATTCCGCAGGAACGGTGAATGTGAGGGTCTGATATTCAGACTTGGTGAGGAAGAAGTAATGTCCGTACTGAGGCTGCTTGGCAGTCGCTACCCTCTCGCCTGCCTCATCGTCGTACCAGATGGTGGCACCGCTGTTGTACAGTCCAGCGAGCTTACCTTTGTTGTTGAATATTCCTCCGTAATCTCCGTGAGTGCTCTTGAATACGACGACATTCTCTTCGCCGGGCTTGAGCACTGCATCCGAACTGTCCACTCCGTTGATCTGGATCTGGACAGGCATGCTCAGGAGTACCTGATACTTGGTTTGACCGTTGTTTTCCATCTTCACGATGTTGCGGCCCTCTGTAAGCTTGACGGTCCAGGAGTCACCGTTCTTTGTGGCGGTACCCTGGGTGAATCCGCTGATTCCGTTCTTTCCCAGCACAGGGTTGTAAACGGTAACGGTTGTTCCTGCTGCAGGGGTGAAAATGAAGTCATAACCGCTGTCGTTCTGATCATAGTAGAAACAATCCATATCACAGTCGATGGGCCTGTCCTTTCCTTCCTTTCCGATTCCAGGGTCGAACATGGTCATGCCGGTATCGAAGGTAGCCTGCTTTCCGACAGTGACGACGAATACCTGAGTGAGCTCGGGCCATGTGGCGCCGTAGAACTGGTCCTTGGTGACGTGGAGTGTCATTGCTTTCATCCATACAGTGACGACCACTGTTCCCTCCTTCAATCCGTTGAGCTTCCATGTTGTCTCACCCTCTCCACCGGGTACGATAGAGATGACATCAGAAACGGCCTTTCCGTCGAGATCGGTGATCGTGTAGACGATTTCCGGCTCCAGGAAACGGTTGCTCATAGTATCGGCAACAGCCTGCCACTGACGGTAGACCATCATAGGGGACTCCTGTCCAACGTTTAGATATACATGGTTGGAGAGAGTGCCTGAGACGAGTATTCCGCCTACATCATCCCCCTCTGTCCTCACGACAGACCTGTCCACATAGAGCGAATCCTTTCCTTCGGGATGGAGCTGCTCATTGGTGACCGTCGTTCTGATTTCCGTGTTGGATTTCTTCTGGAAAAGATCCTTGTAAGTCACACAGCCGTCACCGGTTACGATTGCTCCATACCAGCTGTCAGGAAGGATGTACACATACGTCATGGTATCGCCTGACTTTTCGATCTTGACCGGCTCAACAGGTGTGAACATGTAATAGTTGTATGATGACGGTTTCGCATTCTCCGGATTGACGTTGGGTGCCCTGGTCAACTGGAACGAGACACTGGCAGGAACCGTATAGTAACAGTTCTCGGTCATATCGAAGTTAGCGGTGACTGTGGTGTCATCCGTAACTGTTATCGAGTACTCCCTGTTCGTCAGACTCTTATCATCGTTCCAATATGCGAACTTGAATCCGCTGGCATCGACCGCCTTGAAAGTGGCGGTCTGTCCCCTCTCCACCTTCTGAGTGAATTCTACTGTTCCTCCTTTGACAGGATTGACCAGTGCAGTCATTATACGGGTGTTGTCGTACTCGAAATTGAAGGATGACCCGTCTTGCGCGGTACAGGTGAATCTTTCTCCTGCCCTCTCCGCGGCTGATACTGCTGTCCCATCCTTGGTGAAGTTTCCGCCGACCGTGTTCTTGGTCTGGGCTGTGAAATCGATATATTTCGCTTCTGTGAATTTGGATTTACTGGCCTTGACACCGGTGAGATCGACCGCGAATGAGGAATCTATGATGAGATGTGCGGGATCGATGTTACAGATGCTCCAACTGCCGTCTTCCTTGGTGAAATATGTCTGTATGAGTCCCTTGTTACCTTCGGGCAGTGCCGCCTTCTGTGTGATTATCAGATGCTTAAGGTTGCTGCACATGGTAATGGAGTACTCGCCCAGCACGACGGAGTTATCTATGGTGAGTGTCACAAGCTTATAGCCATTGTAGAATGCATTCTCTGCCAAGGTAGTAACGCTGGCCGGGATGACGAAAGAATCCTGCGGGTTGTTCAGAGGATAGTACAGCAGGGTTGTGCCGTCCTTGCTCAATATGCATCCCGAATCGGATTTGTAAACGGTGTTACCCGAAGCAACAGTATATTCGTTAACCTTTGCAGATGCGAAAGAGTCTTCCGCAATCGATGTGACGGTTGCAGGGATCGTAATCTTGATCTCGCCGCCGTTACCGATGTTCTGGAACGCTTTGGACCCGATGGTCTGCACGGATGTGTCACCCAGGTTTACGGATGAGATCTTAGAACATCCCTGGAATGCACCTTCTCCTATAGTTGTAAGACCGCTATTCAGGGTAACGACCTTAAGCATCGTACAGCTTGAGAAGACGTTCTTGGGCAGCTCAGTGATAGAGGTCTTGGAGATATCCAATCCGGTAATCGTGGCCTTGAAGAAGGCACTCTCTCCGATGCTCTTGACAGAGGCTGGCAGAACGACATCCTGGTAGATGTTACTTGTATTGAATGCATTCGCACCGATCGTTTCCAAAGTGTCAGGGAATTTCACTGCGTTAAGCATACCGGTTCCCTGGAATGCCCCGTCGGCGATACCGGTCACCTTGTAGGTCTTACCGGCGTTCGTCACACTGGAAGGGATCTCCAGGAGCTGAGAGGAATATTTTCCAGACTCCAATGGTGCCACTGAAACGGTGCTATCCCCTGTTATCTCGTAGCGTATGTCGTCGACTGTGAAGTGCTTATCATCGTCGGCATATGCTTCGTCCTGGATGGCAACGGCTGCTGCTATCATCAACACGGCGGCCAGTGCCATCATCGACAAAATCAATTTCCTATTCATGTTCAATCCTCTTTATTTCTTGACGATAGGTATCTCCAAGCGATGATTGCCGCTACCACAATTACTGCTGCCACGACGACCCAAATCCATGGGAATTCGCTTCCACCTCCATCATTCGAGCCCCAGACGGCTGTCGCTGTCACTGGCCCATGGACCTCGTATTCCGTTCCTACGGCATACTTCGTTCCATCGATCGTCCATGAGACGATCTTTTTACCATCTTTGACCTCCGGCGATTCGGGAAGTGTTAGCTTCCATCCGTCGTTGGAGTACAGGGGCCCGATCGGGATGGTTCCCCCGTTTGTATCGAAAGTTATCATTATGTTTCCAAAACTGACTGTGTACGCGATATCCTCGGTTACAGTCACGGTCCTGGACAGTTCGGTGTATCCGTCGCTCCAGGCTATGAGATGATATTCGCCTGAAGGCGTCACTGAAAGATTGGCCTCGGTTCCTACTATGAACTTTCCGGCACCCTTGTAGGTACCTGAACCTGCAGGATTGATAGTTATCGAAATGGTCTTGGTCTCAGCTTTGGCAAATGTGGCCGTAATCTGCTGATCCCCGGTCACCGTTATCATCCTGGTGTCCTTTGAATCCCCGTCGCTCCAACCTGTGAACTTGCAGTAAGGTTTGGGTTCTGCGAAGAAGGTCATGGATGTTCCGAGGGCGAATGTTCCTCCGCGAGGGGTCACGGTTCCCAGCGTCGTATCACTGGAAAGGACCGTGATCGTACCGACATCCGCGGTGGACCAGACGCTTCCGCTCAATCCGTATGTCTTTCCTGCTCTGTTCGCTCCGGTCAATGTAGAATCGCCGTCCTTCAGCGTACCGCCCGTCGTGTTAACTGCCTTTTCTGTCAGCCTCATGAATCCAGATACCGTTCCTGTGACATCTACCGATATCGAATCATCTGTATCGATGATAAGAAGCGATACCTTGGTCCCCTGAGCCATTCCCGGCAGGACCCATCCGCCCTCGGACATGTACTTCTTCATTATGCCTGATCCTGACCCGGAGGTTATCCCCACAGTTATCAGAGATGTCGTAGAGAAGCAGTTGTCGCCCAAGGTAGCACTGTCAGGCAGATTGATCTGCGAGAAGCTGGTGCATCCGTTGAAAGCATTGCGCCCGATCGACGTAACCGAATCTGGGATATCTATAGAGACCAGCGAGCGGTCGCCCTGGAAGCATTCGTTACCAATGGATGTCAGTGTGTCGGGGAAATTGACGGTCTTGAGCGAAAGACAGTTGTCGAAGGAACTGTCGCCCAATGCGGTCACTCCTTTGCCCAGAGTGATCGTTTCCATCCCTGCGCAAACCCTGAAGGCCCCATCCCCGTAATGGGTGACGGAATCAGGAACGGTCACGGTCTTGAGGCTGTAGTTCATACGGAACGCCTCGAATCCCAGATACTCCAATCCATCAGGAAGGGTGATGCTCTGGAGCTTGCCTCTGCTCCAGTTCTCGGTATCTATAGGCATCCTGAACGCTTCGTCATAGATGATCTTCAGCGTTGACGGAAGAGTTACGGATTCTAGGAACTCGCAGTACTTGAAAGCGGCTATACCGATCTGCATGATTCCTTCCTGGATTGTAACCTTGACGATCTTATCCTGATCGCTCTTCTCGTCGTAGAAGAATGCTGAATCGCCGATGTATTTCACATCCATATCCTTCCCGCCCACGCTGAGCTTGGAAGGAATGGTGATATCGGTTCCCTTGAGGTGTCTCAGTACGGTGACCGAGCCGTCCAGCTCGCAGTACTCGTAAGAGCATCCGCTGCTCTCGTACTTGTACACAGGCAGGACCTCCTTGGTCAGGGCCGTGAATGAGGACCAGGATGATGAGTATCTGTCCAGATATTTCACTACGGTACCGGAAGGTGTTCCTGAGAACGTGTCTTCAGCGAATTTCGGCATCTCACCCAGGAATATGATCTCTTTGAGCGAGGAGCATCCCTTGAACATCTCGGAACCCATTATCTGTACCTCGGCAGGTATGACGAATGTCGTCACACCTGTGGATCCGGAAAGCACCCTGTCGTCCATCTTGTAGACAGGGTATCCCTCCAGACGGCTCTGAACCCTCAGGAAGGTGTCCGTTCCGGCATCGAACGAGGTCATCTCGCACTGATATGTCGGAACGGAGAAGCGGAGGTACTTGTATGTGGTACCGTCGTAGGCCACGGAGGTCCCCTCATTCTCTGCGCCGTCCGATTCGGCAGGCAGAACTGTAAGGACCATCAACGCGGCCACGAGGAATGCTGGTATCCACAGTCTTCTCATCTCGATACCTCAGTATGCCCAATCGAAATCCGTTGCACCTTTCAGCGGCCATGGCGGGTTTATGTATCCCTCGTCCCACGCACCGTAGGACAGCCCGGCGAAATCGGTAGTGTCGACAAGATCCGGGATGAACCAATGCGCTCCCGTATCTTCGTAGTATTTTCCGCTTGCGTTATCCCAAATGGCCTGCAGGAAGTTTCCTCCGGCACACTTGTTGATCGAACGGATGAATCCACTGTCTTCAAGGTCGCACTCGTATCCGATACGTTCCATTGCATTGATGAGCGCCGCCATGACAGTAGATCCGTTATCTGCATATCCTCTTATCCAAAGACCCTGGACGATGAAGTGCTCATAATCGCTGGCATCTTCCCTCGGACTGGTGAAGTGAGTGTATTTGAATACGTTGTTAAGGTAGAACTTCACTTCCTTACCGGATCCGGGTGCGATGGTGTCGCCGTAATACCACTGGATGTTGTTGGGAGTGGCGGTTCCTACCGAAGGTGCATCTCCTGTTGTAGCATTATTGGCTCCGTGAATGACTGCAACATAGCTGTGGGTCGAGATACTGAGATCATTCAGAGTCAGATATGAGCCGGATCCGTTCTTGCAGGTCCAAGCGCTGCCTGTCCATCCCCACAGATACAGATTACCGTCCTGTGCACCGTTCATCTCTGTGATCTTTCCACCGGAGACAGTTACGGTGATACCGAACGTCTTGCATGCATCCTTGAGAGCCTCTTCCATACTCTTACCCGATCCTTTAATCCAGATTCCAGGAATAATCGGCTCTGCGTAAGTCGCATACATATCTGTGCTCTGGAAACCGTCGTTCTCAAAGTTATCCATGAAGAAGAATGACACTGTTCCGCCTGTTCCTCCGCTGAATGATGCGGTGATGGTCAGATCGCTAGTAACAGTTCCGCTCTCCGGGCTCCATCCTCCGAATGAATAATCGGGATTGGGTGTAGCAGAGACTGAATCCCCATTACTGAATGACAGTGTCGTTCCGGAAGAGCTCCATGTGACTCCGGACTCGGCAGTCACTGCCTTCTTGCTAACAGTTCCCCCTTCGCCTGCATAGATGGTTACTGTGTAGGAGGTGGATTGCTTAGTGAACTTGACATTCACAGTCATTTCTGAACTGACTGTTCCCGAAGCCGGATCCCATGATCCGAATGCATATCCAGAGGATGGTTCAGCAGTAACCGATTTTCCGTCGCTGAATGACATCTTGTTCTGGTTGGTGCTGATTGTTGCTCCCTTCGTCACGGTGATCTGCGAGGGGACTGTTCCCTGACCCTCTGCAATTACGAACTTGACCGTGCATTCCTCGGGCTTGACCTGCTCGAAAGTGGCATTCAAGGTTGTATCCTTGGTTACGGTTCCGCTGGACTGCGACCAGCTGCTGAATTTGTATCCTGAACTGGGGTCTGCGCTGACCGTCTGACCATCGCTGAATGACAAAACACCGGAACCCGTTGATTTCTGGGTCCAAGTGGTTCCTGACGCTACCTGAATTGATGATTTACTGACGGTTCCGCCTGAGCCTGCGGTGAACGTAACTGTGTAGTTGACGGTCTTGGCGCTGAACTTGACGTTGACCGACAAATCGGTATTAACTGTTCCTGAGCTAGGACTCCATGAATCGAATGTGAATCCATCGGACGGAACGGCTTTGACCTTCTGGCCGTCGCTGAACGAAAGCTCATTCTGGTTGGCGCTGAATGTCGTGCCCTTCTGGACCGTAACCTGCGCAGGAACGGTTCCCTGACCGCTTGTGATCACGAACTTCACTGTGCGAAGCTCGACTTCCTTTTTGACGAACGTAGCCGTCAGATCCGTTTTCTTCGTGACGGTTCCGGTCGTTTCGGACCATTTACTGAACTTATAACCATCATTTGGATGGGCAACCACGCTCTGACCGTCACTGAATTTCAAAATATCGGAATCCGCCGTCCATGTGGTACCGGCCACTACTGTTATTGTGGTGTGACTGACCGTTCCGTTCTCGGCTGTGAATGTCACAGTGTACTCCGTAGGTCCGCTCTCCCCTGAAGAGGTGCTTTCGAGGACCATGTACGCGCCAAGACCGGCGATCACTCCAACCGCCAATGCTATCGCATAAATTGCTGCTGCTTTCATCTTCTATCACTTCTTAAGATTGGTTTTTATGATCACCTGTTCGAACCGAAATGCACCTCATTGGGATTGGTGTCCCAACGTGCCCTCTTCGGCAATACATAGATCTCTCCATCCACATCCAGACCGACACGTGAGTCCACTTCGTAGACATCGCGTATCAGCTGCTCCGTGACCACCTCTTTGGGGTCTCCGATGGTTACGATCTGACCTTTCTTCATAATTACACAAAGGTCGCAGTACCTCGCCATCAGCGAGATGTCGTGCTCTGCGACCAGTACTGTCATGTCGCTGCGCGCCATATTCTGGAGATACTCCATGACGTCCAGCTTGTACTTCATATCAAGGTGGGATGTCGGCTCATCCACCAGCATCAGGATGGGCTGCTGAACATAGGCCTTAGCGATCAGAGCCCTCTGCCTCTCTCCTGAGGACAGCGTTGAGACCTTCTTACGGCGTAGATGGTCGATACCGAATGTGCGCATGGCTTCGCGAACGACCCTCTCATCCTCCTCCGTCTCCCACCAGATCTTATCCACGAACGGATATCTTCCCAGCATGACCATGTCCATGACGGTCATACCGAATGTCTGACCCGCCTCTGCCGGAACGGATGCCACCAGCTTGGAAACCTCTGCAGGCTTCATCCCGGAGATGTCGTTACCGCCCACGTAGATTTTTCCCGAAGTCATCTGGTGTACCTTACAGATGCATTTCATCATGGTCGACTTACCGCATCCGTTCGGACCTATGAGTCCGACAAGCTTCCCTTTGGGAAGGGAATAAGAAACATTACGAACGGCCTTATGGTCGTTGAATTCCATGCAAAGATCCTCGATACGGAGAACCTCATCGCCGTAATCGAAGCGTTCATCCGTCATATTCGCGCCCCCTCTTGACGAGCATGTATGCGAAGATCGGGGTACCGATCATTGCGGTGATCGCTCCAACCGGAAGCTCCAGGGGTGAGAGAACTGTCCTGGCGATAAGATCGGAGAACAGCATCAGACAAGCTCCCAGAACGATCGATGCAGGCATGATGAGCCTGTGATCTGTTCCGAGGGCCATCCTGCATGCATGGGGTATGATCAATCCGACGAATCCGATGATACCACAGAATGCGACACAGATAGCAGTGAGGATGGATGCGATGATCATCATTGTCCTCTTGAATCTCTTGACGTTCATACCAAGCTGCTTGGCCTGATCCTCACCCATCATGAACAGATTGAACTCCCTTGCCCATACCATCGCCAGCAGCGATATGCCTAAGGCTGGGATCATGACTAACCAGGCATTCTCCCAAGTGATGTTTGCGAATGAACCGTACAGCCACCACATAGCGTTGGACAGATTATCCTTGGCCATGGATAGGAAGACAGTCTGGACGGATGAAAGTGCGAATCCCACAATAACTCCTGCAAGGATATAATTGGATGCAGAACCTCCTGAACCCTCCGCCACACCCATGGTGATGGCGAATGCGATGAGACCTCCGACGATTGCTGCGACGGGGATGATGTAGAGGGTGTTTTCACCGATGAAAGGAATGGAGACCCCGAGCGCGACGACCGCGACTGCGAAACATCCCGCTCCCGACGATACTCCTGTGATGTAAGGATCGACCAGAGGGTTCCTGATGATCGCCTGATACATACATCCGGCGATGGCCAATCCTGCACCGACTCCGATCGCTGCGATAGCACGCGGCAGACGCGACTGATAGATGTATAGCTCCACGGTATCCAGGTTCTGCCCGCCCTTGCCGATGGCAGAGAACATGGCAGCGATCGCATCGCTGACCGGGACTATTC
>Ga0265299_10003525_pt1 | contig 15200 bp, 9 predicted proteins | sample AusTroGonzalo_MG_4_FD_193485 | JGI IMG/M metagenome (GOLD analysis project Ga0265299, IMG submission 193485) | Bovine rumen microbial communities from tropical cattle in Woodstock, Queensland, Australia - Gonzalo_02 | ecosystem: Host-associated > Mammals > Digestive system > Stomach > Rumen ... | reverse complement strand
GAAATCTGCCAATACCCTGATTGCCGATTGGATAACCGTGTTGTTTCAAAATGAGTCGGAAAAGGTGTCGGCCATCCATTATCATGAGCACGACAGCGTGGCCACCTATTCGCTGAGCTACTCTACCAGCGTGACGAGAACTGACAGTTATAGCTATAGTGACGTGACACACTGGTGGATGAATTATCCCGGCATTGACCTATCCTCGAATGCTAGCAACTTTGCCAACCTCCTCATAAACAAATTTGGCCGTAATATTACCCAAATGATGATAGAGAACATGAGGAATACATTTGCTGCAAGTAACGGAATGCAACCTGCCCGGATCGCCAACCAGTCTCCAGGTTATAAGGCAAGTTTCCTCTTCAGGCCAGTTCTCGACCTTGACATCTCGCGTGACCCTGTGGAGAACACCATCCACACACGTACCGTGGGATTCACCCTGTCTCCAGATGAATACAGCAACATGGATGTCTCCGTCTATCGCATTGTGAACAGCAAGGACCAATACAACACAGGTTCTTTATCGGCGCGCGAAGATGTGGCTTCCCCCACCAGCTATAACGCAGACGACCACCTCTATGGTTCTCTGGTCTTCTATCTCCGCGGTGGTGCCACCAAGTGCCCCTGCGAATTACCCGACAGTACGGATTACTATGTACCCAAGATGCCCATTTCGGCTGGGTCGCTCCGTCTGGAGAACCCCAAGATCAACATCGACGTTCACGAAATCAGTAATGTGCCCGCTGACCAACCGGCTGTCTTTACCATCCGTCTCTTCAATGAGATGGAGCATACTGAAGGTATCATCCACAACTGGCGTGTCTTCTTCAAGCTGAAAATGAATGACCTGAGCAACCCCCACGGCGCCCGTGTCTATATCGACGGCATGCCCCTTACGGATGGGCGCACCATTGAGCTCATCGGCGACCAAGTCATCACCAAGACTATGGAGGTTTATGCCGGCGATGGCTACGACTTTGAAGACCTTGTTATCGAGCTTGTCTCCAACTGCATCGTCTTCAACAGATCCAGTGCGCAGTTCTCGGTCCACTTCCTACCTGTATCTTGTGACGTCACCCTTACTTCACCGCAAGACAACTGGGTGATGAACACCCTTGCTCCACAAGACTCTGTGGGCTACTACCTGCCCGTCTCCATCAGCGACTTTAACGTGAACTACCGCGGTTTCGACCACATAGAACTGCAATACAAGCTCTCGACCCAGAGCAATGACGGTTGGGTGAACCTCTGCTCCTACTATGCCGACAGTACCCTCTACGCTGCCGCCAGCGGCAACAAGGAGATGATCCAAGGAGGCCGCATTGACAACATACGATTCTATGGCGAGCGCGACCCCATGGAGCAACGCTACGACCTGCGCGCCGTGAGCTTCTGCCGTCACGGCAGCGGATTCATCAGCAAGGCTTCGGAAATCAAATCCGGCATCAAGGATACCCGCTGTCCGCGCGTCTTCGGTGACCCTGAGCCCGCCAATGGCATCCTCGGCGTGGGCGACCACCTGAAGCTGCGCTTCAACGAGCCTATTGCAGGCAACTATCTTGACGAGGACAACAATTTCCAGTTGCTGGGTGTTACCAACCGCAGCGGCATCGCCTCCTCCACCTCGGTCTATTTCGACGGCACGCCCTCTTGCGGCGCCACCAGCGCAGTGACACGGGTGCTCAACGGCAAGAGCTTCTCCATCGACCTCATGGCCAAACCGGCAAACAGCACGACAGCGGAGGCCCAGGAACTATTCAGCCACACCTCGGCGACCGGCGGCATTCGCTTCGGACTGGAACCAGTCGGCACACGCATGCGCCTCTATGGTTACATTGACGATCGCCGTTCCCAATCGCGGGTGCTTGAGCCGCTTACCGATTTCACCCGTCTCATCATGACATACAATCATGAGACAGGACGCATACGCTTCTATGCAGGCACACAGGATGTGACAGACCAAAGTTTCACACATGAAGAAGAGGTGACCGACTATGACGGTTCTGCCCCGCTGGTCTTCGGACAAGGCTACCAAGGCAATATGCTTGAGGCTCGTCTTTGGTTAAAGGTCCTTTCTACCGATGAAATTGTGGAGACTCACGAGAAACGCCTTACTGGTTACGAACGCAAATTGGCGGCCTACTATCCCATGAACGAGGGCCGCGGCGACCTCTGCTACGACAAGGCCAGCGGATCCACACTCACGCTCCAAGGCGCTTCGTGGACAACTCCCTCGGGATATTCGTTGCAAATGAACGGTCAGCAGAGCGTCACCCTCGCACAAGACGTTCTCTCACGTTCCAACATCCAAGACTATACGCTGATGTTCTGGTTCCGCACCACTGAACTCAACCAGGGCCTCTTCTCGGCGGGATGGACCGACGGTACAGTTTCGGGTACCGGCCCGCAAGGTACATTGGTGGAAATGGTGAACGGACGCCTCGTGTTGCACAATGGGAACATGGAGCAGCAAAGCGCCCTTAGTTATGCCGACGGCCTCTGGCACCATTTCATCCTTACCGTCAACCGCACCTACAACAATGCTTCCGTCTATGTTGACGGCCAGATGATCAATACCTTTGCCGCAGAGAGCCTCTCCGGTCTGAGCGGCGTGATGATGTTGGGTGGCGACCAATACGGGCAGACGACACTTTTCAGTGGCCATATCGACGACTTTGTGCTCTTTGAGCAGGCACTGCCCGGCAGCCTTATAGAAACCTACGACAACCTTACGCCCGTGGGCGACGAAATGGGTCTTGTGGCCCTGTTGCCTTTCTCTGAACAGAAAGAGAGTCTTAACGGCATTATGGAAGAGATTTTCTCCGTCAACAACCAGCGAATCTTCACGCTCAGCGATGGAACAGTGGTGGAGAAGGTGCAACCGCTGATCATCGCCCCCGACTCGCTGACACTGATTGGAATGGGCGACCCGAGTGACCACGCGCCTGTACGCGAACGTGACATGCTGACGAAGATGAACTTCGACTGGAGCTTCAACAATGACGAACTGCTCATCAACCTCAACATGCAGGACCGCGAGATCAACAAGAACAATATCTATATCACAGTGCGCAATGTGGAGGACCTCAACGGCAACCGTACCGTCAACCCTTCGATGTGGCAGGTATTTGTCAACAAGAACGTCCTGCTGTGGAATAGCGATGGCATCTATCAAATTTTCTACGAACGGGCAGATCGCGACACGGAAATTCCCGTACAAATCACGAACGTCAGCGGTCACCGCCATCAATACACCATTGACGGCTTGCCCGACTGGCTGAATGTGGATCAAGCATACGGCAGCATCAATCCGCAGGAGACACAGAATCTCATCTTCACCGTCAACGAGGATTTGGCTGTGGGTGTTTACTCTGAAATCATCTACCTGACCGATGAAAACGACCTTTCCGAACCGCTGAAGGTCATGATTGAGGTGCGTGCAGTCTGTCCGTGGGAGAATGTCTCCCCGCAGTATTTCGACCGCCAGATGTCTCTGTTGGGTCAAGTGGTGGTGGATGGAATCATCGACACAGACCCCAATGATATTGTTGTCGCTATTGCGAATAGACAGGTTGTGGGATACCAGCATATTTCGTATGATAACGATATCTATCCCGGCTACCTCTTCATGACCATCTATGGCAACGACTACACTCGCTTCCATTCGCTTCAGTTCTACCTGTGGCAGGCTTCCACGGGACGTATCTTCGGACTCACGCCATCACCATCCGTGATTTTCCAGACCAACAGCGCCGTGGGTATGCCGCCCGCCGACCCTGTCATCCTCTCCACTTCGGCCAACGAGGTGCAGAACTTTGACATTCTGGAGGGATGGAACTGGATTTCGTTCAACATCGACCCACGCGACGAAGGGGTGCTTGACGGACTCTTCTTCACCACCACGCCCTTCTCCGAGGGTAACCAGCTCAAATCCGCTGCCACACAACAGTTTGCAGAATGGGATGGCGAACATTGGGCCGGCACACTCTCCCACGTGGACTACCACCAGATGTACATGTTGTACAGCCACTGGAATCATTTGGGAACGCAGGTGTCAGGGCGCCGTCTGACCAGCAATAGCGAGCGCACCATCAGCCTCCACCACGGATGGAACAGCTTCCCCTACCTGCTTACCGCCACCTCAGGACTGACCAACGCCATGGCAGACTATATCGAAAAAGCCAGTGTGGGCGACATTGTGAAGTCTCAGACACAATTTGCCGTTTTCAATGCCGACGGGCATTGGATAGGATCGCTCTCAGCCTTGGTTCCCGGTGAGGGATACCTCCTCTACCGCAATGGCGAGAGCACGGTGCCATTCACCTTCCACACCTACAGCGGTGCCAAGGACGGGAAGGAAATCTATAATGAAAAATCTAGGATTAAGAATGACATTCCGCTTCCGGCGACGAATATGACGATTATCGCTAAAGTGGATGACCCGTCAACTTATAAACCTGTCAATCTGTCAACGTATATCGGAGGTTCCCTCGTCAGTAAGACAGAACCCATAGAGGTGGATGGTGACAAGTTGTTCTTCCTCACCATTGGTACCGACAAGCTGGGACAATTGAATTTCTTTATTGAAGAAGAGGGTGAGAAGACGGAGCTATTCGCCAACATTCCACTGAAGGCTGCTGCCGACCGCCATTTCGGAGCGCTTGACAACCCAATCCTTTTAACTCGTAAATCTCAACTCTCAACGCCCGGCTTCCAGGCTTACCCCACCGTCTTCACCGACCATGTGGATTTCATGGTGACCAATCTTGCTTCTGAGGATGTGCGTATCACAATCCGCAATGCAGCAGGTATGACGGTTGACGAGACTACCTCTCTCCATTGGGCAAACTGCGAGAATCTGTCTGCCGGAGTCTATTTTGCCACTCTTTACTCTGAAGACTATACAGCTACTGTGAAACTAATTAAGGTTAATAGGTAGAGTTGAAACATTAAACATTAAACATTAAAGATTAGAAATTTTGATTATGAAAAAACATTTTTCCTTTCACGTCCTTATTATCTTTTTAGTTTTGAATCTGTTGTTCGTGTCCTGCATCCCGGAAAATATCAAGCCCCCCACTCCTGAAGAGCCTGCGATTCCCAGTGGCAATGTCCCCACTCCTGACTGGCAGGTGTCTTCGGACTACGACTACAGCAGCAGCATGACTGTCATAGCCCAAGTGGATCTCACCCAGACTTATACGCTCACGCCCGACGACTGGCAGCTTGACACCGCCGACCTGCTGGCCGCCTTTGCCGGCGATGAGTGCATCGGGGTATGTAAACCCGTCGATAGCCTCTTCTTCCTTTACATTACCGCGCCCTCACAGGACAACGAAGACATCACACTCCGGTATATTCCACCCGGTTGCACAATGTTTTCCAGGCCAACACCGTCCTCCAATTCGTGAACGGCGACCGCCAAGGGAGCGTCAACGACCCGCTCAAACCATTGTTTGAGGAATGGAGTGAATAAGTTTTTGGTTAGTATCTGAAATCTCTTTTGGGGCGCAGCCCTGATCGTCGTCTCACTGTTGGCCATTAGCTAAAAGCCAATAGCTAACGGTATTAATCTTCCACACACCGGACAGAAAAGCCACTGGCTTCGCCGGAATTGCTCCGGTTAAGGCTGGGACTGGTGTAAGCAAGTCTATAGGAGTAGGCGTTGCCACTGGTTGCCTCCGTAGTAGTCCAGAAATTGGCGTAGTATCCAAAGCCGTTGCCTCCGCTGGCGTAATAGTTGCCTGCCGGCAGTGCATTGAAGCCGGTGGCGTTGTTGGTGCTCTGCGTATTTCCCACTCCGCAGGCAGTGCTTGTGCTGCTGCTCCAACCTGTCGTGGATGCCAGTGCCTTGCCGATGTAGGGCGAATTTTGGTAGTTGCAAACGTATTGGCTCTGACTGCTCACAAAGGTCTCCAATTCCGTCCATTCCGCATCGCTTGGCACGTGCCAGCCGGTGGGACAGATGCCCTGCACGCGGCTCGGGTTCAACTCACTGGACGTGGCGCCGTTCATTACCGCCACCCAATTGTACAGATAGCCGTAGGTGCCTACATTTGCGGAATCGCCAGCGGGATAGTAGCGATAAGGAGTTATCGAGCTGGTGATAGTACCCAAGTCGATGGGATTGCCGTTGCTGTAGTGTCTGGTGCGCAGATTCTCCGCCATCCAGCATTGGCTGCCGAGCGCGAGCGTGTTATAGACGTTGCCGTCAATGTCGGTGACGGTGGGAGCGTCGCAAACATTTGGCATTTGCCCGCATCCGCACTGTTCTACAATGTTGGCCAGACTGTCCACGAAACTCTCCAGGCTGTCAATCCTGTCAATCAATCCAGCCAGCAACACTTGCATATCCGTACCGGTGATATAGCCCGCGTCATTGTTAAAGGCACTCACATCTTCGGGAACCTGTGGAATCTGCGGAAGATTATCCAAATCATTGTAATTTCCGCTGAAGCTGTTGCCCGCCTCGTTCGCGTACAGCGCATAGGGCACGCTCAACAGCTGTTGCGTGGAGGAGATGCTGTAGTTGCTGCCTCCCGTCGGGTCAATCTCCGACTTGAGATAAAAGGTTCCGGCACTCCAGTTTATTGCCGCAAAACTGCCATAGACAACCGTGCCCTCGCCGATGTTCATCGTCAGCAGGCCGTTGGTGTTGGTGCTCACCATCTGCGTCTCCGAATAGATCGCATTACCAGTAGCTGAATTTTGCAGGATGCTGACACGGACACCTACCAATGAGTTGGAAACAAGCTGATTGTTACTGTTTCGTACCACCATCTGGTAAGTGAATTTTCCTGGCGCCTGCGCCAACAGTGCTGTCATGCAGAACAAGAAAAGCACAATTAATGTTGTAATTCTTTTCATTTGATTCTTGATTTTGGGTATGATAGAATAAAAAGCAAAAGTAATAAAAAATAAGGCTAAAATCTCAATTTTGAGATAAAAACGCTGAAAATTTTATGCGGTGCGTATTTCTTTTTACCGAAAGAAAAACAATTTGATATGCTTTTGCTATCTTTGTGCCTTGAAACTTTTAACAAAAAAATCATTATGAAAAATAGGTTCTTTCTGGCTGCTTTTTTGCTGCTGTCAGGCTTCGCGCCGTTGTTACAGGCCCAGGTTTTTTCGGACATCGCACCGAGCGGACAGACCCTGTATTACAAAATCACAGACAAGACCAAACAGCAGGTCGCGTTGACCTTTCCCGGCAATTATGGACATCGTTGGGACGGCTATACCAAACCAGCCGGCAGGGTGGTGGTTCCCAGCACCGTAACATACAACGGGGTCACCTATACAGTGGTCGAATTCCGCGACGCTTTCCATAATTGCGAAGGGCTGACCTCTCTGTTTGTTCCCAAGACGGTCACGGATATCAGCTCCACCACGTTTGAATACTGCCGGAATCTGGCCGAAATCACGGTACACCCCGACAATCCCGTATTCGACTCCCGGGGCAACTGCAACGCCATCATCAACACCGAGGATAACGCGTTGGTGTATGGCTGCAAAAACGCGACCATCCCCAGCAGCGTAACCTCAATCAACTGGTATGCCTTCCGAGGCAGCGGCCTGACATCCATCACCATACCCTCTTCGGTAAAACATATCAGCGGCCAGGCCTTCTACGGATGCCTCTTGACAGAACTGTTCATTCCTGCCACAGTGGAGGATATGGGAGCGGATGCCTTCATGGATGATCATGTTACCGCCACATTGGCCAACTGTCCACTCAAACTGGAGGTCAACAAATACCATTTCGATTACGAATATGATGAGGATGGTTACGATTACGGGGTCTGTGTGGTTCCTTGCGGCTGGAAAAAAACCTACGAAAACTCGGGATGGGGAAAATTCTTCCCCTTTAGGGAGAATTGCGAGCTTCACGACATAAACATCGAAGATGAAGCGAACTGCGGCTTGAAAACATCCTTGAAGAAAGCCAAGTTCGGTGACATGGTACATCTGTCCTGCACACCCGGAGATTATGACATCTTCATCCTGTGGGGAGATTCAAAAACAACCATCAAAGTGGAAAACAACTGTTTTATGATGCCTTACCATGAAGTTACCGTGAAATCGGTGAGAAAACCGAATGCAGAATAATTGTGCAAGCGGATGATTTTTTCCTCTCCCTTTCACCAAAACAAAAAACGGTCTCCAACATTTGTCAGAGACCGCTTTTCTATTTATAAGATTCGTATCCGTTTATTTCCGGATATCCATCTCGTTGAGCAGATAGCCTGCACCACCGAACTTGTCGATGACGAAGAGCACGTAGCGTGAATCCACGTTGATACAACGTTGCAGGGCTGTGTTGAACACGATGTCGCTGCTCAAAGCCTCCCAGTTGCCGTCGAAGGCCAGACCGATAAGCTCGCCGTCAGCGTTCATGATCGGGCTGCCGGAGTTACCGCCGGTAATGTCGTTGTTGGAGAGGAAGCACACATGCAATTCACCGTCTTTGTCAGCATATTGGCCGAAATCACGGTTCACGATGAGCTGTTTCAGCTTGGCGGGCACGTCAAACTCGAAATCGCCCGGTTTCTCTTTCTCCAAAATACCTTTCGTTGTGGTGAAGTAGTTGTAATGCACACCATCAGCAGGATAGTAGTCGCAAACGGTACCGAAAGTAGTACGCATGGTGCTGTTGGCATCCGGGTACATCGGTGTGTTGGCGTTCATTTCCTTCAGAGCAGCGATGAAAGTACGACGCGGCACTTCCAACTGCTCTTCCGTCTGGAAAACAGAAGAGTTCAGCATCAGATATTGAAGCACGGCTTGAGCATATTGGTAAGCTGCATCTTTTTCCAAAACCTTTTCGGAAGGAGCATTCACAAATTTTTCAAAATTGTCCTTGCTGATGAAAATGGAGTTCAGCAATGCTTTCTCAAAAGCATCGTAATTGCCTTTGAAATTCTTGGTGAAGAAAGTCAGGTCGGGACGGTTGGCTTCACTGTGCTTGTTCCAAGTCTTCAGAGCTGCCACAACAATCTTCGCTTCCGTAGCAGGATCTGTATCGTCATTGTACTTGTCGAAAGCCTTCAGCAGTCGTTCCACTTTCTCGCTGTCAAATTTCTTCTCCCCTTTCTTCAGGTGAACAAGAGAACTCATACGCAAGGTGGCCAACATGGTGGGAGAAGCGGAGAACTGCAAGTTGCCGTTCATCACGGATTTGTATTTGGCGCCGTCTGCATTCTTACAGATCTTGTCAATTTCGCTCAAACAATTGCCGTATTTTTCCTTACGGTCCTTGTTGGCGTTGATCCATTTGGTGAGTTCAGCTTCCTGTTGTTGTTTGGTTTCCACCACCTTGAGGGCCTTCAAGCTCTGCACCTCACCATGCTGGTTTTTCCAGTAGTTAGCGAGACTGGCATGTTTGTCGGCATATTGCAGATGCACCTTCTGAGAGCTTTCCATGGCTTCGTGCATCACGGGAAGAAGCTCATCCAGCGGTTCATAGATAGCGGGAGCATTGATGGCAATCTCGTTCTCCACCTCGTAAGAGGTCATGAAACGGTTGGTGGTGCCAGGATAACCCCAAATCATGGTGTAGTCGCCCGGCTGGTAGCCCTTCAAGCTGATGGGCAGGAAATGTTTCGGGTGGAAAGGCACATTGTCTTTGGAATATTTGGCCGGGGAACCGTCGGGAGCAGTATAGATACGGAACACGGTAAAGTCGCCCGTATGGCGAGGCCACATCCAGTTGTCGGTGTCACCACCAAATTTGCCAATGGCAGAAGGTGGAGCCACAACCAAGCGAACATCTTCGTAAGTGGTGTAGATGAACATGTAGTACTCGTTGCCTTCATAGAAGGGCTTCACTACCACTTTGTAGCGACCGTTTTCGGAATTTTCTTTTTGCAATTTCTTGATGGCAGCAGCCACAGCTTTCTCACGGTCAGCTTCGGCGGTCTTGTCATCCACATCCTTCAGCACGATGGAAGTCACATCTTCCATTCTTTCCAGGAAGTTGACATAAAACTCGGCAGGGAGCTCTTCTTCCTTGCTCATGGCGAAGAAACCGTTGTTGAGATAGTCGTGCTCCACGGTGGAAAGGGCTACCACGGAAGAATAACCACAGTGATGGTTGGTAAACATGAGGCCGTCGCGGGAGACCATCTCACCGGTGCAGAAACCATCGCCCAGTTGCACGATAGCATCCTTCAAAGAGGAGTTGTTGATGTCGTACAGTTGTTCAGGAGTCAGGTGCAGACCCAACTTCTGCATAGTGGCATAGTTGTAGTTCTTGATGAACATCGGCAGCCACATACCCTCATCAGGAGGATTGATGGCGAAAACCGGGGCCGTAACCGCCAAAACCGCGATTAACAGCAATTGCTTTTTTAAAAATGATAAGATTTTCATAATACCTTAGTTTTATTAAATATTTTTGATTTGTTACTCTTTTACTCCTTCCTCTATTACTTCCTCCTCTTTTCTTTCCTCTCTAAACACCCGTTTATTAAAGATGATGACCAATGCTACGCCTACGGTGACGCAGGAGTCGGCAAAATTGAAAATGGCGGGGAAGAAATAGGTGCCGCCCCACAGCGGGAAGCTTTCAGGTATGGGGAAGAGTCTGACGTAAATCATATCCACCACCTTGCCGTACATGAACGGGGCATAGCCACCGCCTTCGGGGAACATGGCCGCCACGGCAAGAGGTGTGCTCTCGTTGAAAATCACGCCATAGAACATGCAATCGATGATATTGCCCAGCGCACCGGCAATGATGAGGCAAAAAGTGATCAGGACAGGAGTGTCCATTTTGTCGCGTTTAATCAAGCGGTGCATGTACCAGCAGAGAAAAGCCACCAGCACCACGCGCAGCAAGGTGAGCATCAGCTTGCCGAAGTTTTGTCCGAAACTGAGCCCGAAGGCCATGCCCGGATTTTCAACAAAGTAAAGATTGAGCCAATTCCCCAACAATGGGATAGTTTCTCCTAAGGCCAAATGAGTTTTGACCCAGATTTTCAGAATCTGGTCCAGTATAATCAAAACCACTATGATAGCACTGGCAACAATGCTATATCGCCTACCCTTTTCCAACGTTTACTTCTTTTTTTCGTTCAGTTTGGATTCCACATCCAGGGTTGCATGAGGCACGATTCTAAGGCGTTCCTTGGGAATGAGCTTGCCCGTGATGCGGTCCACGCCGTAGGTTTTATTCTCAATACGGACCAATGCGGCTTCCAGATTTGCGATATATTTGTCAAGTCGGCCAGCCAGACGGCTGTTTTCCTCTTTGGAAAGTACCTGGTTACCGTCTTCCAGATTCTTGAATGTAGGGGCGGTATCCATCGTATCATTGCCGGCGTTGCTGTAGGCTTCCTGATAAACCTCCATAGCCTTTTTGGCTTCAGCAATCTTCTTTTCTATCAATTCTTTGAATTCCGCCAAGTCCTCATCAGAATAGCGGTTTACAACATGTTCGGTCATAATCTGTATATTTACGTTTATTGATGCCGCAAAGATATACATTTTTTGGAAACCACCTATTACCGCACCAATTTCACTACCTGATGCTGGCCTTTGGAGTTGGTGATTTTCAGGATATAGAAACCTTTGCTGTAGGGAAATTCATGGCGCAAGGTGTGTGCTCCGGCGGTCAGCGCCTCCTCGAAAGCACCCACCCGCTTTCCATCAATGGAGAAAATCTCGAACCGGTACACATCAGGCTCCTCGGTCTGCATGAGGACCTCCAGCTGCCCACGCACAGGATTGACTACTCGCAATTGATAGTCGGCATGATACGGGCTCACACCTACATGCGCGTCAATGTAGAATTCCGCGATGACCGGCAAGTGGTCCGACTGGTTGTACAAAGCCTGGGCCACATTCTGAGGCACCGAATTATTCTGCGGGGAAATAACCGTACCGTTGAAACGGTTGCCGTCCTGCCCGAGCGCATGGTACTTCTCCGGCAACACGCGCACCCGGTCGCTGCCGTAATACACATACGGCGACACCAAGATGATGTCGAAACGGTCGTCCAAACCACCGGAGGAAAAACAACCATTGTCATAGTTAGAACTATGCGTGGACTGCGTGTGCAAATCCGCGAACTGCGAGTTGTTATTCCAGTTTCCGGGACGGTTGATGGGATCATACAGACGATAAAGACTGTTGCTGTAGTTGACCATCTCCTGATAGGCAGGTTCGGAAGAACCATAGACGTTGAAGTCACCGGACACCACATGGTTGCCCGGAATGCCCAACGAGGCTAACTTGTTCATCAGCTTCTGGGTCTGCATCAGTCGCGCTGCCTGGTTGTCTTCCGAGCTACCCGCTTTGAGGTGCATTATCCAGAAGGTTATGAATACCGTGTCACCTTGCGCCAAGTTATTGGCATTGTAATACAAGGTGTAACCGTTGATATCACGATAGGACGTAGTGATATAGGTATGCTTATAAAATGAAAGCTTGCGCGAATTATAGTACAACATGTTGGCGATGTATCCGCCCGAGTAGCTGGTGAGCGGCCCGCGCCGGTAGTAATTTATCCCCTGGGTGTTGATGGCATTGTTCAGGAGCCGGTCAGCGTATGTACTGTTGCTACCCATCTCACACACACAGAATACATCCGGCATCACATGATGGAAAATAGTCTCGATGTAGCCGTCCTTTGCGTCCAAGTTGTTGGTAACAGCGTTACAGTCCGAGACACCCGAAGTGGAGGTGTAGTACATCAGGTTATATTGCATCATCTTTAGGGTGTCCTGCGCAAAGGCATTGCACAGTAACATTGAAAACAGCAATCCTGTTATGAAAAACTTCCGTTTCATGGCCATTATTTCCATTTGAATGTATTTACAAAATGCAAGGCATCTTCGCGCAGATATTGGATCACCGGCTCCAAGGAGTCGTTGTTGGGCGCAAAGTTGAAATAGAGCGTGGAGCGCAGGAACTGGTGCGTGCTGTCGGTCATCCAGAACATGAGCGGCGTGGCCACATCACGTCCGGCAATGTCGTAAATCTGGCCCCACAAGCGAGATTCTGGATCCTGAATTACAGAATATTCCACATCGTCCGCTTTCTGATAATGGAATTTCACCATTTTCTCCTCGTAGATAATCTTATTGCGTAAAGAATCTGCGCGCGGCACTGTCAAATAGGTGATTTTGAACGTGGCGTTCAGCGCAGGATAATCCAAATCCACCCAGTAGGAGCCATCCTGCTGGGGACGGATGGAAAGTTGCGCCGCCTCCGACTGCTCAAACACGAACGGCAGCGTGGTATCGACCTGCCGATAGTTGTGCTCGGGTAAATCTATACGAAAATACGCCACCGGTTTGGGGGTTTCCACCTGACGACGGCCACAAGAACACATCATCAGCAGGAGGAATAGTCCGAAGGACAATCCCAAGACCAAACGGGAAGCGAATTTCATGAAATAGTACGGTTTATGCTATAGATAACTCTTTAAATTCTTGTTCTTACTGTTCTGACGCAAGCGCTTCAGGGCGCGTTCCTTGATTTGGCGCACACGCTCGCGGGAGAGTTCCATGCGGTCACCGATCTCGTCCAACGTGTGCTCGTGGGTGGTGTCGATGCCGTAGAAAAGCTTCAGCACCTCACGCTCCTTCTCCGGAAGGGTCTTCAACACATCGTGAATTTCGGAAGAGAGCGACTCGTTCATCAGAATCTTGTCGGTGTCCTCATCGTTGTCGTGCACGAAGATATCCACAAAGCGGGTCTCCTCGTTCGGGGAGATAGGCGAGTCAATGGACTGCGGGTGGTTGTTCATCTTCATGATTTCGGAAACCTTATAGACGGGCATGTCGATGGCCTCCGCAATCTCTTCGGTCGTGGGCATACGTTTGAACTGCTGCTCCAAACGGGCCGTCTCCTTCTTGATCTTGTTGATGACGCCCACCTGGTTCAGCGGCAGACGCACGATACGCGACTGGTCAGCAATGGCTTGCAGGATGGACTGACGAATCCACCATACAGCGTAGGAGATGAATTTGAAACCACGGGTCTCGTCAAAACGCTTGGCAGCCTTGATAAGTCCCACATTGCCTTCATTGATCAAGTCCTGAAGGCTAATACCTTGATTTTGATATTGTTTTGCCACTGAAACCACAAAACGCAAGTTAGTGGTAGTCAGTTTGTTCAGTGCCTCTTCGTCGCCGGCCTTGATTTTACGGGCCAGCTCCACTTCCTCTTCGGCACTAATCATGCTTTCCTTACCAATGTCGGCCAAGTAACGATCCAACGAAGCCGAATCACGATTGGTAATGGATTTGGAAATTTTTAATTGTCTCATATATTAATTTGTAAAGTTTTTAAAGTTATAAAGCAGGAATGTTGAATCTCCAGTCCCCAGTCTTCAGTCTCCAGTCTCCGATCTCAAATTTTCAATTCCTAATAATGTCCGTTGTACCTTCATTATTCAATAAAGTTACATTTTTCGTGATTTTTTCGTGGTTTCGGACGATATTTACCTGCACTTTATCGCCCGGCGACTTGGTTTTGAGCACGCCGCGCACTTCCGCGAGGCTGTTTACAGGCATTTTGTCAATATGCGTAATGACATCTCCCTCTTGAAAATCGTTTTTCGCTGCAGCACCATCTTCCGTCACATCAGCGATATAGACGCCTCGCACATCGTCAAGCCCATATTCCTTGGCCAATGAAGCGTTGAGTTCCGCGATGGAAACGCCCAGATAGGCCTGCTGCACTTTGCCATATTCTTTCAAGTCGTAATAGATTTTCTTCACGATGTTGGACGGGATAGCAAACGAGTAACCAGTATAATAACCATTTCCGGAGGCGATGGCCGTGTTGATGCCCACCAGCCTGCCGGAGGCGTTCACCAGGGCGCCGCCGCTGTTGCCTGAGTTGACGGCCGCGTCGGTCTGCAGGTAGGTTTCCTCCGTCTTATGTTGACGCGAGTTAATGTCCAGCTGACGCGCCTTGGCGCTGATGATACCCGCGGTGACCGTGGAGGTGAGGTTCATCGGGTTGCCGACTGCCAGCACCCACTCACCGATTCTCACGGAGTCGGAGTTGGCGAAGGTAAGGTACGGCAGGTCCTCGGCATCAATCTTGATGAGGGCGAGATCCGCGCTGGGGTCAGTGCCGATGATCGTGCCATTGAATTCACGCTTGTCATTGAGCGTGATGGTGGTCTTCACGGCATCCTCCACCACGTGGTTATTGGTGATGATATAGCCGTCGGAGGAGAC
>Ga0265299_10003523_pt1 | contig 15216 bp, 32 predicted proteins | sample AusTroGonzalo_MG_4_FD_193485 | JGI IMG/M metagenome (GOLD analysis project Ga0265299, IMG submission 193485) | Bovine rumen microbial communities from tropical cattle in Woodstock, Queensland, Australia - Gonzalo_02 | ecosystem: Host-associated > Mammals > Digestive system > Stomach > Rumen ... | reverse complement strand
ACTTGTTTCTTATAAACATCCACCGCTGCTTTTTCCTTTGCCCCGATAATCTGACCTAACTTCTCCGTGTTAAGAACTCCGTCCTCACCAACAAGACCGTCTGCATCTTCGCCTACTATGCCGATATCTGCTAATGCTTTAAGTTGCTCCATCTTTTTGACGGTTTTTTCAAGATCGGCAACTTTATTCATTGCGTCTTCGGTTGCTTTATTAGCTCTCTCGATGTCGGTCAAGTTTGAGTTGTTAAGTTCCTCAATCTGCTTTTGAAGGTCTTTTACCTTGTCGGCATCGGCTTTATACATATTTGCCTTATCCTCGGCTTTCTTAACCTCTTTCTGCATATGATTGAGGTAATCTGTGATCTGCTCGTCTGTGGGTTCTTCGATACCCCAAGACTTCATCAATTCTTTTGCTTCTGCTCTCGTCATTTTTACTTTCCCTTTCTGCCACCGCTTTTTAACGTAGGTTGCTTCTACTTGGCTTGCCATTTACGCATGGTTGCTTGTATTAAAAAAACGCCCCGAAGGACGTTAATTTTTGTTAACGGTACGCCCGGCAAGACGCACCGCCTGATAGAAGGTAACTATATGAAAAAAGAAAACCATTAGTTGTATAAACAAACGCACCGACAATTTATTAAATTCTCGGCACTTCCGTTAAGAAAATCATGTGGGAAACGCATTTCGTCATTTCCTACACGGAACATTTCATTGATAGGAACTACAACACCGTCTACCTCGGCGTGATCGTACCTAACTTTGTCATCGTTTTCTGTAATCCAAGTCTTAAATCCCTTGCCACTATTGACCGCGTTTTCATAGTCAACGTAGTTATATGCCGAATTGCTTTCGTTCTGGGCAATCAGCAAGGCTCTATCCTTTGACAAGTAGTAATCTTCGTTTGGGTGTCGGTTTGTGGTATCAATGATTTCGTCTACCAACCGCGGTATGTAGTCCGGCTCATGTGGTACATCCTCAAAAACGTATGTCAACCTATCTATGAGTGAATCCCGGATTGTTTCGGCATCAAAGGTTTCTGTTTTCAGTTCCCTTAACACTTCATCTACTACCTCGGACTCCCGCTTATCGGTGATATTCCTTAAATCAAAGTTCGGTTTCAATATGTTATCTGTCAACTTTTTGACATATTCAAGCGATTTTGATATGTTTTCCTGCCTATAAGCGTCTTTAAGGCGGTTTTCCAATTCATTCTTGGTTATGTTCTTCGCCTTAACCTCACTTTCAACTTTAAGGAAGGTAAATGTATAATAAATCGCCTCGTAAAGTGAATATGCAAAATCACACCGTTTCTTTTTCTCATCCTCGGACAGTTCCATTGTCGCAAAGAACCGCTTTAACTGATTCAGTTCGTCAAATTTCGGCATCCTCGACCTCAATTACTTCGTTCGGCTGTTCTTTTGGTACTTCCGTAGGATATAAAATCTTCATTCTCGGTGCTGATTCAATAGCTACTTGTTCAGGGTCAGCAAAGAAACCTACGGATTTCAGTGCCCTTTCAAAATACACGCCGCTGTCTAACAGAACCTTGAGTGTTTCTGCCTTTGTCAGCATATTATCCATCTTGGAACGGCTTATCTTGATTTCGATATCTGATACTTTAAGGCTTGTCTGCTTATCAACCGAAAGTTTGTATAACAGAATACGCAAAAACTGCTTTTCAGCCTTTTTGAATGACGGTTCGGACAATTCCGCTCTTTTTTCGCTGTCGAGATAACCGTTTCGAAGCGATACCGCACCCTGCGTGTCACCACCCGTATTACCTTCGCGGTTTGCTATACCCTGAATAACCAAAATCGAATTGAAAAGATCGTCTTTTGCGACCTGACTCTCACTTTGGTTAAGTTCGGAACTCATAATATCAACATCAGCTTTGTTTTCGCCATTGTTGGATTTGACGATAAACGCACCCATCTGCCGCAGTTCCTTGAACTTATTGCCATCCATTTCACAGTTTACAAACTTAATAAAGGATTGTACGAACTGTGCTATGCCATCCTGCCTATCAGAAGCCATTTCATTTATAGCATCTGATAAGGATATCGTGATTTCTACATCCGATATACGGTTTTCGTTGTTGGGATATTCAATAACCGGGATTGCCGTAAAACCATTTTCACCGCTTTGGGCAATCTTGTTATTGATGATCTTGAACCATTGACTCTTTGTATAAACAAAATAAAGTGTCTTATTATTCTCGTCCTTTATCTTCTGGAACGAGAAAGCCGGAATATTATTGTTGTAGTAAACAACCGCCGTTGTTCTGGGATCAAGAACGTCTATTCTAAAGTTTGTTTCGTCTAAAAGGCTTGATCTTCCGTCATCATTGGCAATAAGACGAAATGACGTACCGCAAATACTGCGCCAACGTGCAAGGCAGATATCAGAATATGCCTTATCCTCGTTCTCCATAATGGCGTTAAGGTCGGCAATTTCCTTTGACTTGTTTTCGTCAGTTCCGCGAAGTACATACTGTATGGGTTCACTTGCGATATCTGCCGTTTTAGTTTCGACAATAAAATAAGCCGTGTTGTTCACGACTTTATTGTTGATTTCAGGTCTAACTTGTTTTTCTCTGTATAAAACGGGTTGATTGCCAAGATAATAATTGTATAGGTAGTCAATTTCTTCGGCGTTCTGGGTGAAATCTTTTAGAACTTTGGATAATTCCTTGCAGACATTATCTCGTGTGATTTCTGATGCGTTCGTGTATAAGACTTTACGCCCAAATGAATTGTGACATACCTTATTGAACGGCAAACTGTTCTTGATGAGGTCTTTCATGTTTTCTCCAATGAAAAAAGGACGGAATAACCGCCCTTGACACTTCTACAATTTTACTATATATCAAATAACACAACTAACGTCAAGCACAACTTTCACATTTTGAAACTTCACATGAGATTGTCTGATCTTATTGTTTTTCTCAAACATTTCAATGCCCGATTATTTTTCATGTAAACTGCATCCTTTGATATGGGGTGTTTTTTCTTCTTTGATAGGATTTGCGCTATCTCATCCATTGACTTAAACTCGATATAGTGCATATATACTATGTCCTGCCAATCCTCACGGGGTAATGTAAAGATTTCCTGCTTTGCTTTCAGTTTCTTATCAGCAAAATCATCTATCAGTTCGTCAAGTTCATTTTCGGCAATAATTATCTTGCAGATGAGGTTTGCAAGTCTATCCTCACCCGAATTTTGCACACGCTGATCCATCGGTACACTTAAAGACACCGCCGCTGCCCGAAGTTCGTCCACTCTCTCTTGTTTACGTCTGATTATCTCGTTAAGTTCCTTCAATTCATCGTACATCAGTAACCCCCTTCGTACTCCGAAAGCCACTCCTTCAATGCGACATAGGCTTTCGCAAACACAAGTTCCATATCGGTATCATTCTCCGATACAATGATTACGTCTTCCCCAACATGAGGACTATTGGGGTAATCTGTTGCGCATCCCTTTTTGTAGACGTAAATCGCCCAATCCGTGATCTTTGAATAGTGGATATCCAAGTGCATTGGGAAGTCTTCTGCTTTTTCATCGAAAAATCTTAAAAATTCATTCATACTCACACCCCTTCAATGTAATGCGGCTCACTATCGCCTAAACAAGTTACTTCTATCCTCTCATTATTCATCCGACTATCTTTAATCACATGGCTTCCGCATAGTGCTTGCTTGATAATCTCTGGATCAACTTGCTTGAAAATCCCCGGGTCAATTTTTAGCGTAAACATTCGCATTTCTTCAGGAAAAACCGACCCGCAATACTCACATCTGCCGTTATTTAGTTCTGCTCCGCAATTCCTACATTTCATGACGAAACCTCTTTAGTATTTCCTTCTTTGCTTCTTCATCTGTCATTCGTAATTTCAAAGTAGTACCATCCTTGCTTACCATTTTCACCAGGGTTTTGAGCAAAAGTTCTGTTTTGTCTTGCCTAACAAAATCTATGGTGAAAATATGCTCTCCGGCTGTTATATCAGGTAAATCTTTTTCCTCATGTACCGTCAAAAGGAAATCACCGTCAAAGTCTATTCTTTCTACTCGGTAAATATCTTTCCCGTCTATTGCAGGGATAATAAAACTTGCCATACCACACCTCACCTAAAAGGATTCATTATTACGTCAACTATGCCGTTTCTTTGCCGTTCGTACACCCTAGCGGTCTGCGCAAGGTTATCAATCGCATCATCCGTCTTGTTCTTACCTTCCGTAGTCCAGATAAAGACGTGATTTAAGGCTAATTGATACTGATTCGACCGGGTATAGGTCGCGTTCTTCACGCTTTCGTCTATAAATTCAAGATTCTGCTTTACCCAATCTGAATATCCGATTATCTTCTCTTCCTTGCTCATTCCTTCCGGCGCGGTAAAAGAAGTCATTTTGCATCGGTAATATCCTGCGTTATGTAAGGCTTGGGTTAGTTCATCATCAAATACTCGACCTATGCCGTTTCGTTCGTAGTGAACTTCGCTTATCCCATGTGCCATTATCTTCGCCACAAGCATAGGAATAGTCTTACCCTTTGTTTCTTTGGAATAAACCCAATCAATGACGGGTTTCTTTTTTCTTCCCGCTACCTCGGCTATGATAGTCATTGATAAGTAATCTCCACCACCAACCGCAGGATCAAGGACACCGATTATCTTGTTGATCTCTCCGGGTATCTCACCATTGAAATAATTAAGTTCATTTTTGTTAATCAAGATACCTTCCCTAACGAACGGTGCTTGTTGGTATTTTGCCATCCATTCAGGTTCATCTAACCTCTCACGCATCTCACGGTAGTAAGCCGTAGTGAATCCGTTGATAGGGTAGTCAAAGTTGGACTCGTCCTTTTCGTTTAAGGCAGGGATTTTTCTAAATCGATACAAAGGATCATCACCGTACATGGTTTCCATACGGTAAAGCGGATCGTAGACGTTCCACAATGTACCTATCATCAACTCACACGCACCGGGGAACAAAAACTCAATGTCAATGTCAAATCCTAAATTTATCTCGTTCGGTTCGGGATCGTAACCCGATTTACGGTCAACCATCTTGTTAAGGTATTCCTGATATGTGTTCTCCATACGGGTAGGTGACAAGGAATGTTCGCGATCTCGTACCAAATCGTCAACATAAAGCCACCCATCCCATGAAACGTCTATTGCACCCGTCCATGTGGCATCTATCGAGCGGCAGGAAAGTGTAGAAAACCTATCCGGCTTGTCAAGGTTAATGGTTAATTCTTCTGCGCTCTTGTCGCGTATGACTTTTCGTGCATTTTCATGCCAAAATTTGTAAATTTGTGCAAATCTGTACTCTGATGTGTCTATGAGGTTCAATAGTTCCCTATAAAATCCCCTTGTGAGTACGCCAGAATGACCGCCCATAGCACTATGACTATTAGGGCGGCGCATAGCAAGCCACGTTAAGCCAAAAATGGCAATCGTACTCTTACCCGTCCTCGCAGGGAGCGATACACCCAAGAATTTGATACGTCTGTTCACTAAATCCTCAATGTCATGTGCCACTACGGATAATGGGTTCATTCTTGGCAGATAAAACCTCTTATCTTGCGGTCTGTCCTGCTCCATGAAGAACATATAAGCTTCTAAATCCCAAAATGACCGAAGCAGACAAAGATTATAAAACCCATCAAGCAGATATGTGCCGCCGTATTCCTTTGTCTTGCGTTCCATATCCCAAATATCAGCAAATCCCGCCATTTTGACCGTATTAGTCACCTTTTTCGCGGCTTGAAGTGCCAATTCCCTACCGTATCGGTATTCTTTCAACGTGAAAATGGCATATGTCGCATAATTGACATACGCTTCAAGTGCCGACTCACTCAAAATCGGCTCTTTATCAAGTTGCGTTACCAAACCTTTAAGATCGTCTAATTCAGCCATTGTTCAAACTCTTCGTTGAATTGTATAACTGCATATCCAAGTTCTGTTTCCGCATGGTTATATCCGTGCGCCTGAATGGACACTCCCCTTTTTCGGGTATCTCAATCAATGCCCTGCATAACCCTTCGTTGTTTGCAAAGCACTCCCTTTTACACACGCCGTTTCTGATCCACTCCGTCATCCTTTTCAATCCTCACCCTTGTTTCACGGTGCTTATCATCCCAAAACCGCACCTCGATACCCTTCGCGCCAGACCGCCGCATCATCTCTTCTGCTATTATCAAAAATCCTACTCTGTGCATATCTCAAAACTCTCAAATATCGCATTGCCTAAAACCCGGACAAACTTCTCGTCATTTGCCAAGTCCTCATACCCTAAATGGTTCAATATCCCGTGCATCATCTCATGCACTATCGTTGATCTCTTCATCTCATCCGGCAACTCACCGTTTATCTTTATCAGACACTTCGGGTAGTCGATCATCCCAAAATGACACTCCGAGTCAAACTCATTCTTTACCTCAATTACCTCATGTGGTACTCCGCAGATTCTTACTTTCATCTTCTCTCCTCTTCGCGTAAGCGAAAAATTTTTTGGGATTTTTTATCCCGAAATAGCAATAATTTGTCATTAACCCTCGGCGTTATACCGATTTTATTCCTAATTGTTGTTATTTAGTATGTTGTAACCTCTATCTCACCATTTTCGTACTCGATACAGCCGACTACATCCCCGTTTTCTACATAGCCACGCTTTTTTCTGATGATATCTATATTGTTCCTAACGTGCTTAATTCCATGCTCTTTCAGGTATCGCTTATAGTAAGACATATCCGATATTTTAGATTTTGGTGATAGATTCATCATTGCCTTACATTCACTTGTACCTATCTGACCGTGGATGTATTTCTCAATAGCATTGCTTAACCTACTGTCATTAGTTTTATGCGGTCTTCCCGTAATTTTCTTATTTTGGTAATCTCTTATATGCCTTCCGTAGTGAGCCGCCTTATGACATCTGTTACATAGCACCACGATGTTTGATATATTATTCGTACCACCGAGCTTTAACGGCACTACATGATGCAATTCCGTACACTCCGTTGATCCGCAGTTATAGCACACGTTTCCTAAAGCCCGTTCTGCCATTGTTCGGACTATCCCACCGCTTGACCATTCTGTTCTTAATCGTTTGTATTCTTGCTCTCTATCCATGCCTTTTTATTTTTAAAAACTTTTGGGGGTAAGCGGGCGCCCCCTGCCCCGATCTCATAGACCCCCCGGGGGGATTGTCTTTTTTGATCCCCGTTATATATCGCATATAATGTTTCACGATAATGTTTCACAATCTATTCGCTAAAGACGGCTTATGCGAATAGCGTTAAATATTTAACAATAGCCATAAACCGCATAAAATCAACGTTTTTCGCACTTTTGGTTATATTCGTCAATCAGAGTTTTTACCCCTTGACACTATATCTTGTGGCGGTTCTATGTTTTGCGCTATGCGTTTTAGGTCATCAAAAGAAAGTGTTTTTTTAACCGCCTCATGTGCTACAATGTTTTGCCGGGTGTATAACAATCCCGTGTCTATGTCGTTATTAGCTAATGTCAACACGCCGATCGGTGTATTATTTAGCCTATTCTGTATGTATGCTTTACGCATATTTCCGATGAATTCGCGCGCGTCCGTTACATACTGTGCCGCCTTGTCAATTTTAAGTCCCGTTAACCGTTCGAACGCGTAAACGGATGGAAGTATATTCCAAGTTTCAACAATGAGGTTGTATATCTCAATAAGTGCGGATACGTTTTCAGGGTTTAGCATGACATTACAACCGCCGCCCGTGTCCGGCTTAAATAAGTTATTATATGCAACCCTTAAAAATCCGTTTGTCACGTTCGTGTCTGGTTTATCATTGCCCATTTGTAAACAGCATTGCCGGATGATCAAATTGATTTGTTGTGTATAATAGTCTATGTCGATATATTCGATTTTTTGCCCAACTTCTGTATTATTATCCATATTGCGCCGCCCTTCTTCTTGCGTCCTATACCAAAAAGCCGCCGAAAATGCAACCACAAAAAAAGACGGGGTTTTTTATGCCCCGCCCTGAAAAGATCATATATTATTTTGCATCGATCCAATCATACCATGCGCAGAAAGTCTCCCAAACTTCGCATCTTGTTTTATACCTTTTTCCTTTTCCTTTTCTGCGAGTAGGCAACCCGGCGCGCCGTCTATCATTGTTTGTGAATAATGGTTTTATGCTATAATCGTATTTTTTCATGCTATCCCCCTTTTCAAAACAACGGTATTATTTCCGATTCCTGAACAAATGAGTTATAAAGCCGGGCTGCCGCCTCATACGTCATATCACGAGCAATAGTTATTTCATTTTTTACAACACAATATTGATCGTAATTATCACATTCCTTATATACTGTGAGAGTTCCATCTTTTATATCTGCATATGCTACCAACATTTTTTTACCCCCTTTTTATATATCCATTTTTGCAAAGTGCGCTAACTCTTCTGAAATACCCGCCGGATTATTTGCAAATTTTATCATCCATATATCAAAATGATAGTTTAAATATAATTCTAGATTGTCTATGTTTTCCGGCTTTTTTGCTAATGTCCTGATTGCGTCCGTAAATATTTTAGAGTAGTCTTTATTTGTCATGCTTTACCCCCTTTTTATGCTGTCTTTTCTGCCTCATTCCATGCCGCCGCCGTGATTCTTTTTTGTATTTCGTCAAGATCGGATGATCCCGGCGTTACGTTATACATTTTAGCTGTTGAACTATTAAACGGTAAAACAACCCCGATCCCGTGTTTTGATGTCAAAATAAGTGCGTGATGTTTTCTATCGCCCCCCGTTTCAATCTCCCATCTGACACCGTTATATTCTGTTTTTGGGTCGGCTATTATGTTATATATGCGAGCCACTAAAGAAAGATTATAATTTTCACCGTTTACCGTGATATAATGATCGGTGTCTCCGAGTCTCCAACCGTTCGTTTTTGCTTCTGCTATGGGATAATCAAGCGAGTCTTTCATGTCGGCGGGCTTTCTGTCTTTAAGAATAGATAAAAACATTTTAACAATATCGTTGTTCTCGTCATATTTTGCGCCGGATGTCCTGACTGATACCGCGGTTGTCCCGTCTAAATATATACCATTTTCGGCATCTTGTTTTTCTTGCAGTATGTCCGGGATGCTCTTTATATAAGAACTCAAAGCGGCTTTTCTAGTGCTGTTATTATGTTTGATTGTTTGCGCTGTCTCCAAGATGTCAAGTCTGATCCCTGTGATTATTTCTATCATTGTATCGTTGTCCGTATGTCCTTCAAGTGTTCTCAATAATTCAATAAAGTTTTTCATATTATGCCCGCCTTTCTTTATTTGCTGATTCCTTTATAACCGTCTAATTCCAGAGTGTATGTTATAAAATCCGTTATCTCTTTTTTTGTTGCGTGAAACTGTGTATAGCCGATGTTATAGCCTTTTTCGTATGTCTTTTTTTCCGTGTCAATGATACATTGATAAATATTTCCGTTTGTGTTTGGTTTCGTTCCTAGTGTGATTTTCATATAATCGCCCCCTTTTTTAATAGTCACTATTTGCCATAACATAAGAAGCCGCCGCCCGGTATGCGTTGCGCTGTATGTCGGAGAATTTCACAAGGTCAAAAAGCTTTTCAAGTGATAAGTTGCTAATGCCGGGTTTATAAGGAAGCCCGAAAGCTGACAAAGTGTCACAATCTGCATCCCAGTTGATAGCGTATTCATGATTATACATTTCATATTTGAAAGCATCGAACCAGTAATCATAACTATCTTTTGAGGGTTCTTTACTCTTCAAGGCGATCTTGTATAACTCGATCAATCTATCAGAGAATGCCCTATCATTTGTATAAAAGAATCCTATCGGGTTATATATCATCCCTTCGACTTCTTTATCAAATGCCGCGCTTTCTGCTTCATTTGTGCAAATTCTAAACGCTGATATTTTATCGTCGCACATTTGCGGGTAGTAATTCCTTAAATAATATTCTTTGCGTTCTGCTTCCTGATAATCAGCAACCGCCGCCGGGATCATCTCATCCGAGAATAATTTATATTTGAGCGTGTCCGCATACCATGCTTTTAACTCTTCTTGTGTTTTGCCCTTGTGATGTAGTTCGTAATCGTTCGCATAATATAAATGATGATCGTTACGGAATACTAGAGCCGAATAACCAAAATAACCGCCAAGGTCTACCAAATATACATCATGACCGTTGATCTTTAACACCTGATTGTCAAATCCTGTCATGTCTTCGATTGTCAAAGCTTCGATTTCGTGTATTGTGTTATGTGCTTTCATGTTTTCACCTTTTTAACCTTTCTTTAAACGTTTTCAAGTAAGTCGAGCAAATATTTTATAACTGCATCGGGATCGTTTTTAATGTCGTTTGCTATATCATCGACTGTGTTATAATCGCGTTCCCACGGGTCAACGTAGTTATAAAGCCGTTCCGCTAACTGCTGTATTTTGATATTATCTCTCATAATCTCGCCCCCTTCCTTATCTTTTATAAGTCCATGACCTTTTAGACCTTGCGCGGTCTATCATATATTGTGTTGCTGCTTTCTTTGCTTTTTTCTGTTGTTCTGTCATTGTCTGCCTTCCTTCCTTTGTGCTATGTTATAGGAACTTATATTCCACAACCCCCGGCGCGCGGCGCGTTTGATGTAGTTTTTTAGGACTTTTGATCCCGTTTTCCTTGCTTCTTGACCTCATTATATATCAATGTGCATTTATATACAAGTCGGAGTATTGCACAATGATATAAATGTGTATTTATGCAAATTGTATAATTGTGCATTGATATATATTATGATATAGTAAAGACGGGCGGATCATACCGCCGGATTATTTGAACATTGAAAAATACATATTGAAAAGAGGTGATTTAATGGGAAAAACAAGCGCGGCACAAGTAGCGGCTTCTATTCGTTACAATGCCAAAAACACAACAAGGATTGCTATATCTCTAAATAATAATACAGATAAAAAAATTATCGATCATTTAGAGAAGCAGCCAAACAAACAAGGCTATATTAAAAGCCTCATTATTAAAGATATGAAGGGGGGTGACAATGAATGACTATTCAGGACGCTTTAAAACTTTATAATATCCCGTATATGATCGAAACAGAAACAGCCGCGCCGGGGTTTACTTCTTATAAACTAAAGCCAACGGCGGCGGGCGCGACAATTCAAAAGTTAAAAACGCGCCTTAATGATTTGAATATTGCAACGGGTGACAATCTGGAATTAATACAAGATCAATCAGGGCTTTATATAAGAAAGAAAACAGCCGCCGCAATATATAATTATTTCGATTATAACGGTTATATTGATTATAACGACCCGGCTATACCTTTTATTGTAGGATTCAATCAATCCGGCATTGTTCTTGATAACATAGCGGCGGCGCGTCATATGCTAATAGCAGGAACGACCGGAAGCGGCAAAAGTGTTTTTTTACATAACTTGATAACAACTTTCTTATGTAATAAAAATAACTATTTGTATTTGGTAGATTGCAAACAAGTTGAGTTTTCATTATATGAAAAACACGCGCTTGTAGCTTGTGACGTTTTCGGGGATCAATCCGCGGCGCGGTTCACTTCTGAATTAGTGGACATAATGCAAGATCGATATTTACAAATGAAAAGCGCGGGCGTCAATGACTTTTCAGAATTCCAGAAGATAAACCCAAAAGAAAAACGGCATATATTAATAATAGATGAATTGTCCGACCTTTTGTCGGATCATCAGGCAATAAAAGTTATTATCCCGCGACTTTTAAGGTTAGCGCAAAAAGGGCGCGCCGCCGGGGTTCATGTAATTTTAGCAACGCAACGCCCGGACGCGTCCGTTATTAATGGAACGTTAAAAGGGAATATTCCAACCCGAATATCATTTCGGACTATATCGAATATTGATTCTAGAATAATACTGGATCAATCAGGGGCGGAACGTCTAGCGGGTAACGGTGACGCGCTATACTTGCGTAATGGTTCTATGAATTTGGAACGCGTCCAAAGTCCATATATTAGCATTGAGGACATAAAAAAGATATCATAGCAGCATAAAAAAAAGGACTCTGATATAATATCAGGGTTCTTTTTTTATGGTTATTTTTTCGAACGTATTTTCGCGAACGTCTGTTTATGCCCCGATCTGCTCCCTCATTTTTTGCCCTCAAAATGACGGGTGATATTTTTGACCGTTTGATACGAACATCCATTCGCCAAAAAATTTGATTTTTGTTTCTGCCGTAATTTTTTTACGGATATTTTGCTAGTACGCGGCTTTTGATTCTAGTACGCGCCTTATTTCTTTATCAACCCGGTTTCAGGATCGTAACCTTCTGGGCGGCGTTCATCCTGCCAATCTGTCAGCCTTGCCCTTGATTTCTCGCTACTGTATCGGTAGAAGTAGTCCTTAACCGTATTAACTGTCCTATCAAGTTCTCTGGCTATGTCTTCCCACTCCATGTGATCTTCTTTACGCATCTTAATGATCTTTATAGCCATATCCTTACGTCTGCCGCCACGTTTTACGGGTCTTTTCGGTTTCTCCGGCGGTCTATAATCAGGACGCAATTTATACAAATCAGCGGTCTTGACATACAATGCCCAACCTTTAACGTCAAATCCGCCTTGTGCAAGGTATTTGTACGACTTAAAGGATCGCACCTTACTTCCGTGAAGTTGACTTAAAATATGATCTACTTCATCTTTTGAATCGTAAAATCCGTATATCTCATACCCACGTTCTGCGGCTGTGCGTTCCGCTTGATTATTAACACCAAAAAACCCATTCATACTCTTACCCTATTTAATTTTCTTTCTCCGTGTATCGCGTATATAATTCCATGGCAACTTTCATCTTTCATATCTCCCTTAACCTCTGCCCGATCATAGCTACAACCCGGTTAAATGCAGCCTGACCTTCTTCCTGCGTTAAAAAATTCATGCTCATAAGGTAGCGAATGTTCTTGACCGCCTGATTAACAAATCCCTGCGTTAGTACGTCAACTTTTAACCCTAAAGGCTCTAGTACGCGATTTATGTCCTCTCCGTTTGCAAACTCTTGTAAATTCATCCTATTCTCCCTATTATCCCGGCTAAAAACAAATCTGTAAAGTGTATTGCTTCTGCCGTTGTGAATCCTTCATCAATAAGTGCCTCATAATAACCCCTTGTGGCTCTTGCAAGTTGCTTTCCGGCTTCTTCCATATCCATTGCCATACTTTCACCAACCATGTCCTGCAACATCTTCTTAAAATTCTCTTTTCCGTCCATTCTTTCTTCTCCCTTCACGGATTCTTACTCTCTATGTTCCTGATGTAATCCTGCATCCGACTTATGATGCCGTTATCCACCGAAAATCCTTCCGTTTTTGCCCTTGTCAGATACCATTTAGCCTTATCCAAGTCCTCTGATCCGTTCTTGTGCTTCCACCGCCAAATGTACTTGAAAGCATTTAGTACGCAAAAATCGTACACCGCTTCGTTTCCGAAAATCATCTCCATAGCTTCGATACATTCAAGAGAAGTTGAACTCTTGTAATGATCTGGGTTAATGTTGTCTTTGCTCATCCTCTTATCTCCTTATAGTAATCGCCTATATTGTTTGCCGTGTTCATCCATTTCCTTGTCATGCGCCCTATGTACTGATCCTTAACACCGGGGGTGTCTATGATCTCCTGCAACTTATCAAGTACGTCAAGTGCAAGTGCCGCCCGTGTCATTGTGTCAACCAATTCCGGGTCAACTGTTTTGTCTAATAGTATCTCCCTGATCTTATCTGCACATTCCCTATGCGTTTGAATCGTCCTTGCTTTTTCCATTTTTCTTTTTCTCCCTATATAGTCTATCCGTTATTCCTGCGCCTATCCCAAATCCCGCCAAAAAATACATTCCGCAAATCAGGATCAAGTCGAAATTCTCTTTTATAACATCTTTGATAACCTCAATCATCACGTCCTCTTTTCTTAAATACCTTGTACCATTTCTCACTTTCAGTAATGCCATGCCATACAATGCCGGATATCGTGAAAATAATTATCAATAATAGAATCCCCAAATATAACATACTCCCCGCTCCTTTCACTTTGTGTGCTTATCAATGATTTCAAGTACAATATCAATCATTTCGTTGCGTTCTGCGTGAATTAGTTTGTCATCCTTGTATTCTGCTATCTCCTGCCGTATCTGCTCAATCGCATCTAACGCTTTAAACGCTCTGTCTATATCCTTTTTTGTTTGTTCGCTTAACCTCATCTTTGCCGCCTTTCTATGTCGTTTGTGCCAAAAAAGAACGCAAGCACAAAACATAAAATCTGTATTGAGAAAAAGTCCTCGGTGTATGTCAATGCTATTCCAAAAACAAACTCTTGTAATGTTATAAACAAATCCGTATGTACTATCTTCATTCCTTGCCGCCTTTCTGATATAGTGCGTTCCACCAAACCGCATCAAACTCATATTCTTCTCTGACAACATCATCCATTCTTCTAATCCATTTCGGCTTAAATAATGCCTTTATCACATCCCCATTTGTCGCATTATCGTGTATAGGTGTGCCGTTCTGAATTGCTTTGTATAATTCTTCGTTATCTTCTTCGGGAATAAAACCACACTCTTTCATATCTTCAATTACATATTCGGATATCTCAATTACTATCTGCATCTTCGCTCTCCTTCCACTTAAAACCCCTGCAACTATTCCACCAAAACCGACCTTTGCTAAAAAACTGACTTTTAGTATTTAAACACCCCTTTATTTCGTTCTGTTCGATAATTACGCCATAATATTTACAGTGTTCGCACTTTCTGCTTGATTCTTTTGTTTTATCTATCTGCATCGCTACTCTCCATTTCTGTATGGTTATTCCATGTGTACCGATAATTGCGTGTATCATATCCGCACATAGGGCATGAATACCAACTGATAAGTATTCCGTATTTGTAGTCGCAGTTCCATATCATCCACGAACCGCATTTACATTTCATCATTATTTACTCTCCATTTCTGCACCGCAATTAGGGCAAAAATCTGTCTGCTCATTTGCATCACACTCACATTCTGAACAGTAACAATAATATGTTCCGTCAATATCATATGGATTTTTAGGTTCTTTCCAATGCCCTTGCCCTTTATGTCTGCTCGGTGTGACGGAAGGCATACCCTTAATAGCCTTAATAACATCGTCATAATGGATATATGGAA
>Ga0265299_10003522_pt1 | contig 15222 bp, 13 predicted proteins | sample AusTroGonzalo_MG_4_FD_193485 | JGI IMG/M metagenome (GOLD analysis project Ga0265299, IMG submission 193485) | Bovine rumen microbial communities from tropical cattle in Woodstock, Queensland, Australia - Gonzalo_02 | ecosystem: Host-associated > Mammals > Digestive system > Stomach > Rumen ... | reverse complement strand
CTGTCCGAGGCGGCTTCCCATGGCGTCCACCATCGTGAAGCTCTCTGCCTTCTCCTTCTCATGGAACACGCGGATGCGCTCGGCAGCCTCCTCAAGGGCGAGGCGCTCGTTTTCAGGCAGTCCCTCAAGCGCGGCGCGCATCTCCTCGGCGGTGATGATGAGCTCCTTCATCGACCCGGCAGGCAGCCGGTCAAAGCGCTCGGTGTATTCGAGCACGGCGGCGTCGCCCCGGGCACGAACATCCTCGACGATCGCTTCCGCGCGGCGCGTGATCTCGGGATCAACACTCGCGTCCACGGCGACGAGTTCGGAAAATGCCTTTTGGAAATCCGCCTGGGCGGTCGACAATCTGCGAATCTGCATGACTGATGTTCCTTGAAATAAGAGTTCTGAAAAATACTGTCCCGGCTTCTCACGCGTTTCGTGACGCCGCGGCGGCGATCGCATCAATGATGGGATGCAGCTCGGTGCGCTTCAGCTTCATGGCGCTCTGATTCACGACAAGACGCGAGGAGATCTGCGCAATGGTCTTGATCTCGACCATGTGGTTCGCCTTCAGGGTCGCACCGGTTGACACAAGGTCCACGATGGCATCGGCCAGCCCCGCGATCGGCGCGAGCTCCATCGAGCCGTAGAGCTTGATGAGATCGACGTGCACGCCTTCGCGTGCAAAGTAGTCGCGCGACCACTTCAAATACTTCGTCGCGATGCGAAGGCGCGAGCCGCGCCGCACGTTGGCGTCCCAGTCAAACCCTTCGGGGGCGGCAACGCACATCCGGCAGCGGGCGATCTGCAGATCCACGGGGATGTACAGGCCATTCCCTCCATGCTCGTAGAGCGTATCCCAGCCAGCAACGCCAAGATCCGCAGCGCCATACTGCACGTAGGTCGGCACGTCCGTAGCCCTCAGCACCACGATCCTTGTGCCGGGATGGTTGGTCGCAATCATGAGCTTGCGGGACTTTTCGGGATCCTCAAGCGGATGAATTCCGGCCGCAGCAAGAAACGGAAGCAGCTCTTCGAAAATCCGTCCCTTGGATAAAGCCAACGTAATCAACGCAACAACTCCTTGTCCTGTTCTATTTACTCGCGGATGCGCTCGATGTCGGCCCCCAGCGCCCGCAGCTTGTCCTCGATGTGCTCGTAGCCGCGGTCGAGATGGTAGATGCGGTCGATCGTGGTCTCTCCCCTGGCGGCAAGCGCGGCAATGACGAGCGAGGCGGACGCGCGCAGGTCCGTCGCCATCACTGTGGCGCCCTCAAGCTCGGGCACGCCCTGGACCACGGCGGTGTTCCCGCTCACGGTGATATTGGCGCCCATGCGCTGCAGTTCGGGAACATGCATGAAGCGGTTCTCAAAAATCGTTTCCACAATGCGGCCAGTGCCCTCGGAAACGGCATCAAGCGCCATGAACTGCGCCTGCATGTCCGTCGGGAACCCCGGATGCGGAACCGTGCGGACATCCACTGCCTTTGGACGAGCATCAATCCGGGCGCGCACCCAGTCCTCGCCCACGTCAACCTGGGCTCCCGCCTCGCGAAGCTTCAGGATGACGGCTTCAAGCGTTTCCGGCGCCGCATGCGTTACAAGCACATCCCCCTGGGTGGCAAGGGCGGCGCACAGGAACGTTCCCGTCTCAATGCGGTCCGCCACCACGCGGTGCTTGCACCCATGGAGCTTTTCAACGCCTTCGATCACGATCTGGGGGGTGCCGGCGCCCTCAATCTTCGCGCCCATGGCCGTGAGGCACTTCGCAAGATCCACCACCTCGGGCTCACGGGCTGCGTTTTCGATGATCGTTGTGCCTTCAGCGAGCGTCGCCGCCATCATGATGTTTTCCGTGCCAGTCACGGTCACCATGTCGGTCACGATCCGGGCGCCCTTGAGACGGGCAGCCCTGGCGTTCACGTATCCGTGATCGATCTCGATCTCGGCGCCCATGAGGCGCAGCGCCTTGATGTGCTGATCGACAGGCCGCGCTCCGATCGCGCACCCGCCGGGAAGCGACACGCGGGCCTTGCCAAACCGGGCCACAAGCGGCCCCAGCACCAGGATCGAGGCGCGCATCGTGCGCACGAGGTCATAGGGTGCTTCCGTGCTCGTCACATTGTCCGCGTGGATGCGGACGCGGTCCGTGCTCTCGCGGGTGAAGGCCGCTCCCATGCCTGCGAGAAGCTTACCCATTGTCACAACATCGGCAAGTTCAGGCATGCTTCTCAGCTCGACCTCATCGGCCGTAAGGAGTGCGCTTGCAAGGATCGGCAGCGCAGCATTCTTCGCCCCCGAGGCCTTGACTTCTCCGACAAGGCGCTTGCCGCCGCGGATCTTGAGTTTCTGCATTCGAATAAAAATCAAGTAAACAACACAAAAGGGCACCGCCGGAGACACACCTCCCGATGCCTGTTTCTCAAGGGCGATTCTAAACGAAGCGCCGCTCCTGCCCGCCCGGAATTCCCGAGCTAAAGACCTAAGTCGTGCCAACTGCGCCTTTGTCCTTAGGGAAGAAAGATCGCAGCCTTCGACACAAGCCGCGTCAAAGTGCCTATATTTGCGCCGCCAAACATAGATTTCAGGAGTTTTCCAACCCATGTGCACAACCATTCTTGCAGGCCCCAAGGCCACAGCTGACGGCTCGCTCATCATCGCCAGAAGCGCCGACAGCGATGCGCTCAAGGCTCAGCATATGATCTACCACAAGGCCCGCCGCGGCGAGAAGCTCTATCGCACGGCCGATTTCGGCGGGGCCAACCAGTTCGAATGCCTGCTCCCCAGGAAGGGCTTTGCCTACAGCACCGTCCCGAACTGGAAGACGGGGCTGCACGGCGCGACCGGCTGGAACAGCCGCGGCGTCGGCCTCACCGGAACCGAATCGATCTTTGCCAGGGACGAGGCGCTTGCCTTCGACCCCTATGTGAAGGAAATCGGCATCACCGAGGATGACATTCCGGACGTAATCCTGCCGCAGGCAAAGTCCGCTCGGCACGGCGCGGAGCTCCTCGGACGCATCATCTCCAAGACGGGCTGCGCCGAAGGCTTTGGCGTTGCCTTTGTCGACAGCCAGGAGATCTGGTATCTGGAAACGGGGACGGCGCACCACTGGCTTGCCGTGAGGCTCCCTGAAGGCTGCGCATTCGGCTCGGCAAACCAGGGGCGTCTGCAGAAGCTCGATCTCAAGGACGGCGAGAACTTCATGGCAAGCGACAAGCTCGCGGAATTTGCCATTGACAACGGCTTTTGGACGGGAAAGCGCGAGGACTTCAACTTCTTTGCCGCGTATACCCGGGACGATGAACGCGACCTTGCATACAACATTCCCCGCGTCTATCAGATTCTGCGCTCGTTCCTGCCCGCCTTTGACGAACCGTTTGAATCGGGCTCAAGGTACCCGGTCTTTGTAAAGCCCGAAACCCCCGTCACGGTGCAGAGCGTCAAGGCGCTTCTTCGTGATCACTACAGCGAGGGCCCCCTTGCCGCGCACGATCCCTACACAAACGGCAAGGCCGGCAAGGAGCCGCTTCGCCCGATCTCGGTCTTCCGCACGTACGAAAGCCATGTGATGCAGGTGCGGCCATGGCTGCCACAAGCCATCGGCGAGGTCACCTATCTTGCGCTTGGCATGGCGGACCTGAGCGTCTACTTCCCCGTCTACCAGGGCATGACGAAATTTCCGAAAGCCTTCGCCCTCGGCACGAACGAGGCGGACAACGATTCGGCGTACTGGATCTTCCGCAAGGTGCAGACGCTCGCGATGACCGATTACGAGCACCTCGCCCCGATCGTGAAGGAAGCCTACGGACAGTTCGAGGCTGCCCTTCCCGAGAGGATGCAGGCAATCGAAAAGAAATACCTGCGCCTTGCGCACGCCGACGAGAAGCGCGCCCGCAAGTACCTGCAGAAGCAGAATGCAAAGCTCATGCATGAGGCCATGGCTCTTGCCCGCAGCGTTCTGAACCGGCTCTTCACGGCCGCAACCGGAAACGTTCAGGCGACCATCTTCTTTGCGAACCGAGCGAAGAAGGACTGATCCAGGCTTCCTCAATGCCCTCTTTCCCTCCTCCCTCCGCTTTGTGAGCAAGGAGGGAGGGGGCGCTGTCCGCCGCGAATCGGACAAAGATGAAGCCCCTTCGCCACTGCACTCGCAAAACCCGGTCAGTATGATTCGACACGGCCCTTTGTCAAGCTGTTCCCGACAACCAATGCTGCAGGACTGTTAGGCGTCAACTCTGGCGAGGATCCGGGGCCAAAGACTCTTCGTTGGCGCTTGTTCAGGCTAACGGAAAAGTTCGGATCGCTGCTTGATTAGAGCCATCTCACTTCTCGGGGGCGAAAGTTCAAGCTGTACTCAATCCGAACGCCTGGGAAATGACAAAACCTTTCAATTAACGATGGATAAGCTGCAATTTCAGATGCGCAATGGAACCCGGATTACTGGTCTGCTGCGAAAGGGTGTTCATAGCTTGCGGGCCAATGGTGTCGCTTTCACCTGGCAGTTGGTAAAGAGAAAATTCCGCGAGAAAATTTTCAGCAAGGGCATTGCTCGCCAGGCGCTTTTCTCAGCGAAGGAACTTGCTGCTCAGCGCTGTCATTGTTTTCCCAGGACAATAAGGTTCAGCATTGTGGTTCCCTTGTACAACACGCCTCGGAGGTTCTTGGGCGCCATGATCGAATCCGTAATTGACCAGACATATGCCGACTGGGAACTCTGCATGGCGGATGGCAGCGACGGGGATCATGCAGAAGTTGAACAAGTCTGCAGGGAGTACATGCGTCGTGACAGCCGCATTCGCTATCAGAGACTGAAGAGAAACCTGGGCATATCCGCAAATACAAACGCATGCCTTGCGATGGCCAAAGGGGATTACGTTGGATTGCTTGACCACGATGATCTTCTCCACCCTGCGGCACTGCATGAGGTCATGAAGGCAATCTGTGAGAAGAATGCCGAGTTTGTTTATACCGATGAGAATACCTTTCATGACAAGCCGAAGGATGCGTTCCGCCCTCATTTCAAACCGGCATATGCTCCGGACACACTGCGGGCAAACAACTACATCTGTCACTTTGCAGTGTTCAAACGCTCCCTCCTGGATGAGGTCGGTCTGTTTGACCCCGCCTGCGACGGGGCGCAGGATCACGACTTGATATTGCGTCTGACAGAGAAGGCAGCGCGCGTAGTGCACATTCCTGAGATTCTTTATTACTGGAGGGCCCATAAAGGGTCTGTAGCACAGGAGCCTGGAGTTAAGCCCTATGCCATCGCCGCCGGGATCCTGGCTGTCGAGAAAAGTCTGCAGCGCGCTGGGCAAAAAGGAGAGGTTTCCACAGCGATTGACGGATCCACAGTTTATCGCATCCAATATGAGCTTGAGGGAACGCCGAAGGTTTCGATCCTAATACCCAATTGCGAACATTTGTCGGACCTTCGTTCTTGCCTGGAATCCATTTATCAGAAAACCAGCTATCCAAACTTTGAGATTGTAGTTATAGAAAACAACAGCAAATCAAAGCAAATTTTTGACTATTACAAGGCAATTCAGGAAAAGCATGAGAATTTACGAGTAATCAAGTGGGATGGAAAGTTTAATTACTCTGCTGTTAACAATTATGGAGCAAGGTTTTGCAGTGGACAGTATCTCCTATTACTGAACAATGACACGAAGGTTATTACCCCAAACTGGATTGAGGAGATGCTCATGTTTGCGCAGCGCTCCGACGTGGGGGCGGTCGGAGCAAAGCTGTATTACCCGGGCGACACGATTCAGCATGCGGGCATCATATTTGGCTTGGGAGGTGTGGCCGGGCATGCGTTCGAGGGCGTTGGCAAGGAACAGATCGGCTATATGGCACGTACCCACTATGCTCAGAATCTATCGTGTGTCACGGGGGCCTGCATGCTTTTGCGCCGTGCCGTATGGGAGGAGGTACACGGTCTAGATGAACAACTGGCTGTCGCGTTCAACGATGTGGATCTTTGCATGCGCATTCGAAAGGCAGGCTATCGCATTGTCTGGACGCCTTTTGCAGAACTGTATCACTATGAATCCAGAAGCCGTGGACTTGATGATTCCCCAGAAAAGCAGCGTCGCTTTCAAAGTGAGGTCGAGTTCATGAAAGAGCGCTGGAACACGGAACTGGAAATGGGTGACCCTTATTACAATCCAAACTTCCGGTTGGACAACAACATGTTTATTCCAGGGCGAACGGTCCGCCAGTATCCCGCAAGGCAAAGCGATGTCAGCGGCAGGTTTGGTCATTGCGATCCCAGTGCCTAGACCCATCAAAGACTGGGATGACGCAGGAAGCAGTCTCAGGGGACTGTTCCTTGCTGCAAAGAGGAGAGATCGAAAACGGGGGAATGTTATCCGTGTCTAGTTCAGAGAAATTGACGCAAACTGTTTATCGCTGCAGCCGCACCTGCAACGGAGATGATCAAGGCCATAAAAGAATCAGTTCTCCCCACCTGACACGCACCGCAGTCAAATGAGCAATCTCTCCACGGCTTATCCTCTCTTCTGGAAACGTTCATACAAACTGCAGATCTCCTCAACATTCGTTCCATATTCCATTTGCTCCCCTTTATTTAGCCACAGTATCTTCGTACATAATTGCCTGACTTGATCCAATGAGTGCGAGACGAGAATTGTTGCCGCGCCGCCTCCTATAATTTCCCGCATTTTCCGTCCGCTTTTTTCTTGAAAAGCACCATCACCAACACTCAAAACCTCATCAAGAATCAGAATATCCGGATCAACTTGCGAAGCAATGGAAAACGCCAACCGGGACTGCATCCCCGTTGACAGCTGTTTAAACGGGCGTTCTTCAAATTCTTCAAGTTCGGCAAATTGGAGAATCTCCTGATATTTCGCATCCATGAACGCTCTCGTATATCCCAGCATTGCGCCTCGCAGGTATGCGTTTTCTCTGACAGTCAGATCAGGGTCGAAGCCAGATGCCAACTCCAAAAGCGCTGCAACACTTCCTGTCCTGACTATCTCGCCTGACGTTGGAACCATGATGCCCGACACTGCCTTCAGCAAGGTGGACTTGCCTGCACCATTGCCGCCAATGATCCCCAGCATCTCCCCCTTGCTGAGTTCAAAACTCACTCCATGAACGGCATTAAAAACATTGACTTGATAGTTCCCCTTGAGACGCCGAACCACCCACTCTTTCAATCCAATATCCCGAAAATCTCCTGTCTTGTAGCCGATCGTAACATCCCTAACTTCCAGCACTTTTTGCATCATCAAGCCTCCGCGGTTTACACGTAGTACAGAAACTCTGTGTTGTATCTTTTATAAACCCACGCGCCAAAGGCCAAGGCTGTCGTTGAATACAAGAGCAGAAGCAAATGGATCTCAATTCCGGGAACATTTCCCTGTATTACGATATTTCTAAAATACTCGATGAATACAAATACGGGATTCAGCATGAAAACCTTTTGAACAGTTGGTCCAAAGGAATCAACCGAATAAAAAATTGCCGACCCCCACATGATGATTTGCGAAGCAATTCCCCAGAGATACTGCATGTCTCTAAAGAAAACCAAGAGAGCTGACAAGACAAGCCCGATCCCCACATTGAACATCAGCAAACAGGCTATCGGGTACAAAAGGCATATGAATTTCCAAGTAATCGGCAGCCCGTCCAATAGAATAAAAACAAGATAGAGAAACAAAGTCAAGCCAAAATTGATGAGCGACGAGACATTCTGCGACAGCAGGAACAAATATTTGGGCACATTGACCTTGGTGAAGATGGGAGCATTGTTCAGAAGCGCCATCATGCCCATGGAAGACGCTTCCGAAAAATAGGAATACACCAGCTGCCCAGAAAAAAGAAAAATCACAAAATGCGGGATGTTCACCTTCAGCAAATATCCAAAAACTATCCATAGCACAAGCAGATTAAGCATGGGGGCGCAAATGCTCCACCCCATCCCCAGGACAGTTCTCTTGTACTTGCGCACAAAATCCCGTTTCACCAGCTCATCAAACAAGAACTTGTGCTTTCTCAGTTCATGGAACAGTGTCATCCTTCACCTATCCCTTTATTCCGGGATTCAGTCTGTCCTTCTGACTCAAGATCACCTTCTTTGGATCAAAGGCATCGTCCCCCTGCAATGCCGGCCATTTGATTCCAATTGCGGGATCACTCCAGATCAGGCCGCCTTCATCGTTGGGGTGATAAACATCGTCGCACTTGTAGCAGAACACGGCGTGATCGCTCAGAACCAGGAATCCGTGCGCAAAGCCCTTCGGAATGAAAAACTGGCGCTTGTTCTCTGCCGACAGAATCACGCCTTCCCACTTCCCGTATGTTGGACTGTCAGGACGCAGATCAACGCAGACATCAAACACCTCTCCCTGAACAACACGCACCAGTTTGCTCTGTGGGTGCTTGATTTGAAAATGCAGTCCTCTCAAAACCCCCTTCACTGAGGCTGACTGGTTGTCCTGCACAAAATCAACGGCAATTCCGCCCTTCTCAAAATCGATCTTCTTATAGGTTTCGGCAAAGTACCCGCGATCATCTCCGTAGACCTTGCAGTCAACGATGATGACGCCATCGATCGATGTTCCGGTAAAGGTGAAGTTGCCTGACTTGACGATCTTTTCTTTCATGATGCGCTTTCTTTGTTTCGGTTACTGTCCCTGCCTCTTGTACTTCGCTTCAGTGGCTTCTTTAACAGGACGCCACCAGGCCTCATTCTCTCGATACCAATCGATCGTCTGGGACAATCCTTGCGCAAAGTCAGTGTGCTTGGGCATCCAGCCAAGCTCTTTGCGCAGCTTGCTTGAATCGATCGCATACCTCCTGTCATGTCCCGGACGATCCTTGACCCAATCGAAATCATCCTCGGCCTTCCCCATTGCCTTGAGGATGGCTCTAAGAACCGTAATGTTGTTCTTTTCTCCATCGGCACCGATGAGATAAGTCTGTCCGACCACCCCCTTGGTGAGGATCGCCCACACGGCTGAGCTGTGATCTTCCGTATGAATCCAGTCGCGCACATTCCTGCCGTCTCCGTAGAGTTTGGGTCGGATGCCCGTGAGGATGTTTGTAATCTGACGGGGAATGAACTTTTCAATGTGCTGGTAAGGTCCGTAGTTGTTCGAGCAGTTCGAAATCGTGGCTCTGACGCCATACGTCCTCACCCACGCCCGCACAAGCATGTCTGAGGCAGCCTTTGTCGAACTGTATGGACTTGAAGGCCGGTAGGGCGTCTCCTCCGTAAACCGGGCGGGATCATCAAGCGCCAGATCGCCGTAAACCTCATCGGTGGAAATATGATGGAAGCGAACATCAAACTTCCTTGCGGCCTGCAGGAGCGTGTACGTTCCCTCGACATTCGTCTTCAGGAATGGCTCGGGATCCGCAATTGAGTTGTCATTATGGGATTCCGCAGCAAAGTGCACGCAGGCATCAGCTTTTGAAAACAGCTCTTCAACCAGCGCTGCATCGCAGATGTTGCCGTGAACAAAAGTCAGGCGTTCAGCGGGAATGCCTTCAAGATTGGCTCTGTTCCCTGCATATGTGAGCGCATCCAGAACCGTCACGTGGGTCTCCGGCGCATTGTTCGCAACCCAATGTGCAAAGTTCGACCCGATGAATCCTGCACCTCCCGTCACGATAATGTGCCGGGGCTTGAAGATGGCATTTGTCATGATCTAAACAATGGTTTTGTCAGTGAAAAAGTTATGGCAGCCCCTTGCTGCATCAATTCCCCAATGATGGAAGGTTGGACATATAGCTCTCAAGCGCCTGTCGCCAGGGGCGCATCCTGTTGCCAATCGTGTCCGCAAGATGCTTGTTTTCCAGAGCGGAATATCTGGGACGGTCTGCACTGGCGGGAAAGCGCCGCTTGTATTCCTCGCTTGTCAGCGGCTCCCTTTCGCAGGGAATCCCGGCAAGATCAACCACGGCGCAGGCAAATTCAAACCAAGAGGCGATGCCTTCATTGGTGCAGTGATACGTCCCGTAGTTTTCCGTCAGCGCCATGGCGAGGATTTCATAGGCAAGGTCGTTCGCATTGGTAGGATTGCCGACCTGGTCGGCAACGACGCTGATTCTCCCGTTCTGCCCTGCAAGCCTCACCATCGTTTTCACAAAGTTCTTGCCGACGTAACCGTAAAGCCACGCTGTGCGGACAACAAACGAATTGGGACAAGCGGCCCGCACAAGAACTTCTCCAGCCCATTTCGAGCGACCGTATGCACTGATCGGACAAACCGCATCCGATTCCGTGCGGGCAGCCTCGTCCTTTCCCGGAAAAACGTAGTCGGTTGAGACATGCACAAACTTCCCGCCGGTACGGGCAACCTCCCGGGCAAGGTTCTCCGCCCCAAAGGCATTCACGCGCAGGGCCAGCGCTTCATTCTTTTCACAGCCATCCACGTTGGTGACCGCAGCGCAATTGATGGTGAGGTCATAAGGGCCATGCCCGGCAAACCATCCGTACACAGCGTGCGCATCGCCAATATCCAGAACATCGCTGTCAACGTAATCGACAACCGCTCCCTGGTACGCCGGATCGATCGCTCCAATCTCGGCTTGCCCCGTTGTCAAAATCCGGCGAATCTCATTGCCAAGCTGGCCTTTCCCACCAGTAACAAGTATCTTCATGGATCACCTCAGCGCGTCCAGGTACTTTCCATCCAGAACATCCTTGAGATACTGGCCGTACTGGTTCTTTTTGAGCACCTCATAGACCTTGAGAACTTCTTCGCGCGAGATCCAGCCATTGAGATACGCGATCTCCTCCAAACATGCGATCTTGCGATGCTGGTGCTGCTCGACGGTCTTCACAAAATTCGTCGCTTCGACAAGACTCTCATGCGTCCCGGTATCAAGCCAGGTGAAGCCCTGTCCCAGCAGTTCGACATGCAAATCGCCCTGCTCAAGGTAGATGCGGTTGAGATCGGTAATCTCCAGCTCGCCCCGGGCGGAGGGCTTCAGGCTCTTTGCATACCCAACCACGCGATTGTCGTAAAAGTACAGCCCTGTCACGCAGTAGTTGCTCTTGGGATGCGCCGGCTTTTCTTCGATGGAAACGGCTTTGCCGGACTGGTCAAATTCAACAATGCCGAAGCGTTCAGGATCATCAACGTAATAGCCAAAAATCGTTGCGCCCTCCCCGCTGTCTGCGCGGTGAGCGGCTGCAAGAAGCCGCTTTCTCAAACCATGCCCGGAGAAAATATTGTCTCCAAGAACCATGGCAACGCTGTCGCTGCCAATGAACTCCTCGCCAAGAGTGAACGCTTGGGCAAGACCATCGGGCGACGGCTGAACCTTGTACGAAAGGGACAGACCGAATTGACTGCCATCCCCAAGAAGCGTCTCAAAACGGGGAAGATCCGCAGGTGTTGATATGACGAGGATCTCCCGGATGCCTGCGTTCATCAAGACAGCCAACGAGTAGTAGATCATCGGCTTGTCATAGATCGGCAAAAGCTGCTTGGACGTAACTCTTGTCAGCGGGTAAAGGCGGGTACCCGAACCGCCTGCCAGAACTATTCCCTTCATCATTTATTTCCTTTTCCTCTTCCCATCGAGCAACACGAGCGAAACAGCCTGTCCGACTTTTCTTGCGACTCCTTTCTTCCAGACTTTGCAATGAAACAAAATCCTGGGAATTCGAACGGCTAGTGGAAGGTATGCTATCTCATGAAAACTTTCAAGGTCACGTTTTTGCCGCTCGGTCAAAGAATCCTCAAAGACCTTTTGAAACTCCTCGGCCTGCCTTCTCGCAAGCTCAATCCGATTCACCATCCGCCTGATATTGACAGCGTTTTTCACCACAGAGTACGTCACTGCGCCGACGCTATTGCGCTCATGCTGCCGATACAGGACAGTTGCCGAATTCAGAAAACCGATAGACCCGAAGGCTGCGGCAATCATGGCAACCCACCAGTCGTGCATCACAATTTTCTCAACATCCACTTGTCGCCTTGCCAAACAAACGAGCGGCTTATTCAGCATCATGGTGCATCCCGCTCCTATGTTTTGCACGGCAACTGAATTCAGATCGTAAAACCCGATGGGAATTCTTGAAGATCTTAGGAATGAATCGTTGATTACCTTCAAATTCCCGTCAACAACCTTCATGTCTGAATAAACAAGCCTTGGCTTGTCGATCCATTCGCCCGACAGCATCAATTTCAAGGTATCTTCAACCTTGGTCTTGCTCCAGACATCGTCCTGATCACAAAACATCAAGAGATCAGATTCCGCCTTTTCAAGCAAAAAAAGAAAATTTCTCTTTGCGCTTCCCCTCTTGCGGCAAGTATCACAAATGATGATTCGACTGTCCCGCCTTTGAAATTTTTCTACGATTTCAAGCGTGTCATCCGTGGAGGCATCATCTGCAACCAGAATTCTTATGTTCTGATATGTTTGTTCGATGAGTGACTCCAGCTGGCTCTCAATGTACTCCGCCCCATTGCAAGTCGCCAGAAGAATGTCGATCGTAGGGAGCTGCGCCATCCTGCCTGTCATCTCCAAGCCCCATCACGATTTCCGGGGATATTTGTGCCCCATGCGATTACCCAAAAATCTTGCTGCACAATTTGCAACGAACGCCAAGGCTTCTGCAAGCTGACCTCTCGAAAGAAGATCGCGCAGGACATTTTTCATCAGCAAGGCGCCGGCATCAGTTTCAGACGCTCCGAAAAAAAACTCCTTCCTCGCGTCCAGAAATTCAGCAATCTCCCGATTCCGCCGGAACTGTTGTCTCATGCCGTAATTGTGAGAATGCAAGATGCGGGCTTCGGCAGCATACGAAACTTTGTACCCTGCCCTGATCATCTTGCATGCCATGAAAATGTCTTCACAGATATTGCAGGCACCAAATCCACCTAGCTCCAAAACCAGGGAGCGGCGGTACGCAGAACAGGCATTTGAGGCAGCAAAAGTCCTTATGCCATATCTGGGGATATCTGCAAGGCATCTGGTTTGTGACTGTTCAGGGTAGCTGTACTTCCGAACCAATCTTTCGAAATCCCTTGCATCATCCTTTGCCATCTGCCTGCCCGAAACCATTGCAACCGTTTCATCCTCAAGCATCGGCCGTATCAGATTTTCAATGTATCTGCTGTCCGCAGGAATCGCATCTTGAGTCACAAAACAAACGATTTCGCCGCTCGCTTCTCTGATACCCAGGTCTCTGGTCAACCCATGATTGAACTCTTTTCTTCTGATTACCAGAACTCTTGTTTTCTCAAAAGCTTTGGAAACTTCGACCGTTGAATCCTCGGACGAAGAATCTATGACGATGATTTCGCCCAGGGAATATGACTGGCTCAGCAAGGATTCCAGCAGGCGCGGCATCTCCCTCTCGGCATTAAGCGTCGGAATGACCATGCTCACTGTCAGACTTTTTTCCACCATAGACACCATCTTCCAAATACTGGCTCATTCATTGCAACAGTTAGTCTGTCCGGACATCTCTCCTCAAATCAGATCCTGCCGACAGTAAACCGCGTATTTGCTTACTCCCCGGTTTTATTCAACATAACAAAAACCGTTTTCCAGATGATTGTGAGGTCAAGCAAAAAACAGGCTTTCCGGACATATTCCAGCTCGATTCTCTGTCTTTCTCCAGTCACAAACGTTGCACCATTTCTCTCGCCGGTCTGCCAAAGCCCTGTCATACCCGCCCTCATGGACAAGAGCAATCCCCTGTCCGTGCCGAACCATTTCAACTCGTCTTCCGTGACCGCTCTTGGCCCGACGATACTCATATCCCCCAGCAGCACGTTGATGAATTGAGGCAATTCATCAAGGCTTGTTGCCCTAAGCCACTTCCCGAGTCTCGTGACTCTCGGGTCTTGGTCGATCTTGCGTTCTCTTCGCCAAATCATCATCTGTTTCGGGGACAGATACTTCTCAACATCATCGCTATCGGCAACCATTGACCGGAACTTGGCAATTTTGAAGATTTTTCCCCGATAGGTGACCCTGTCTTGGGTGTATATCGGATTGGCCTTGGTCTGGAGCCCGATGATCAACGCCAGAATCACCCCCGGCAGCAAGAAAACACTGATTGCCAAAAGGCTGAACAAAATGTCAAAAGTTCGTTTCGTCAGCCTGTAAGCCAGGGGCTTGTCAACTGACTGTTTTGCCCCTGGCACGGGCGTGTGCGCACTTCCGGCTCTGTCCAGCTGCTTTTTCAGAGTTCTCCCTGGATTCTCTTTGCGCTCCTGAAGCGTCTCCATACCTTAGCTTGCTGCCTTTCGCACTGTCGCCCTAATTCATCAAGCTCGTGGATTTTGCATTCCATTGTCATCCGCAACCCGAGGCGAACACAGGGGGTTCGTTCACCAACAAGAGCATCCCCCTCGTCAGGCGGGGATTCTGCCCCTGACACTCTGCACCACAGGTCCTCCACAAGAGCCTATCTGAAGCGCATCCTGCGCTGACCAGACCCGTCTATCTTAACGGATAGAAGTGTATAACAGGAAAAAATGATCAAGCCTGCTTGACGATGCCGCTGGCAAAGGATAGTGCGACTCTGTTCGTTGCCGCTCGTCTGCGTCTTCCAATCGAGACTAGAGCAACAATCAAGGATTCAGCCTACGACCAAAGCCGAACAAAGTGATGAATTGGGCCGTGTCCCGAGCCGACTGTCAGCTCTCCCGAAGCGCGGATAGCCTCGTCGATATAGGCCTTGGCGCTGCCGCACGCCGCATCAAGGCTCCCGGTTTTCGCGAGAAACGAAGCGATGGCGCTGGAAAGGGAGCATCCCGTGCCATGCGTATTCTTCGTCTGCGTTCGGACCGTTACGTATTCGCGGAACGTCGCTCCGTCATAAAGGATGTCCACGGCGCGACTTCCCGTGAGATGACCGCCCTTCAGATAGATTGCGGTACTCCCGCCGCAAAGCGCATGCAAGTCGCGCGCGGCCTCCTTCATTTCTTCGTATTGCTTGATTTCCCGCCCCAAGAGCACGCTTGCTTCCGGAAGGTTCGGCGTAATGACGCTCGCAAGCGGCAGAAGCTCGGTTTTGAGTGCGGAAATCGCCTCATCCTCAAGAAGCTTGTCTCCGCTCTTTGCGACCATCACGGGATCAAGAACGATCCAGCGCGGCTGGTATTTGCGAAGCGCCTCTGCAACCGCCCGGATGACTGGCGACTGTCCGAGCATCCCAATCTTGACGGCATCGATCCGTACATCGGCAAACAAGGTGTCAAGCTGCGCCGTCACGAACTTCGGATCAACAGG
>Ga0265299_10003521_pt1 | contig 15223 bp, 7 predicted proteins | sample AusTroGonzalo_MG_4_FD_193485 | JGI IMG/M metagenome (GOLD analysis project Ga0265299, IMG submission 193485) | Bovine rumen microbial communities from tropical cattle in Woodstock, Queensland, Australia - Gonzalo_02 | ecosystem: Host-associated > Mammals > Digestive system > Stomach > Rumen ... | reverse complement strand
CTTATGTCTGGTTGCAAACAGGCGTCCGCCCGTCCAGCCAGCGCTGTTTATGGCGCGCTGGCCGGACGTCCGCCTGTTCACAACCAGTACGTGGCAAGATAAGGGTGCGCGTTGCAAACAGGCGGCTTCAAATGCCGCCTGTTCACAACGCGCGGCCGTATGGCCGTTTCGCCCTGGAACGACTATGCCGTTTTCTTCTTCCGACCGGCCCTGGTGTTCTTCTTCGTGGATTCCGGTTCCGGCTTGGGCGTAAAGTTCGGGTCTCTTGCGATTCGGTTCAAGAGCGACAGCAGCTTGCGCATGGTCGGAACCATTGCCCATTTGTGGAGATGCCCCTCTGCGCGCTTCTTGTGGTAGTATGCGCCGAGAATCGAGTTCCACTGGATCGATGCGAGGCATGCCATGAAGAGTGCGTTGCGCACGTCCTTGCGTCCGCCCCAGATGCGACGCTGCCATTCCTTCGTCCCGCTCTGCTTCTCCTCCGGTGCAATCCCGACGAGGCGATTGAGCTTTGCGTCGGGAAGCTTGCCGATCTCGGGAAGCCCTGCGAGAATCGACATGGCGGTCATGTCTCCAACACCGCCCACCCTGGTGAAGCGCTCCCGCAGAGCGTTCATGCGCTCGTCCTTCTCGACCGTCTTCAGGCAAAGCCGTTCGGCCTTGCTGATGACTTTGTCCATGTGCTTGATCTGCTCTTTCAGCAAGGCCTTCATTTCTGGGTCAACCTCGGTTTCAAGCCGGTTTATCATGGCTGTGCGAGAATCCGTCATCGTCTGGCGGAACTTCGCCTTGCGCTTCAGCTCCACGGCTTCGACCTCCTGCGGCTCGAGGACGCGCACGCCGATCTTGTCGGCGAAGCGCGAGATGAGCGCCGCGTCGATCGCGTCGTTCTTCGAAAGGCAGCCCTCCGCCCTCGCGAACTGGCGCACGCGCAGCGCGTCCGCATACGCAACGGCGACGCCGAACTTGTGCATGAAGGCTATGAGCTCCAGCTCGTAGCCCCCGGTCGGCTCCACGCAGACCGTGGCCTTCGCCTTTCTCGCCAGGCCGCGGAGCGTCCTGAACCCCGCGACACTGTTGTCCAACTGCTTCGTCTCCGCACGCACCCCGCCATGAGGCGGGACGTAGACGTCGAGCTTCTCCTTGGAAACGTCGACTCCGATGTGCACGGTGCCTGATTTCATGCTATACTATCCTTGTCTTGAGGCTGAACCGGGAGGTTTAGACGACTCCCGAAACGCCTATGCAACTGTTGAGCCTTTAGACGAAACGCGACGGCGGGCTGAGCTGACCCGGAGAGTTACCTCTGGACCCTATGGAGCCTCGCCGCCGCAGGCCCGGTCGGGAAGGCCTTTCCGGCCGGGCCGTTCTTTACCGGCACAGTGCCGGCTGAACAGCTACATAGTCTACCACATTCTGATTAGACAAGACCCTGGATATTCATTAATATGGGGTCACACCACAGATCTACTCCAAGAACATAGGGTCACACCCCATGAAATTGGAGTATGGGGGTCAAACCATGATCTACCGTTTCTACAATAGTGCTAGGAGCTCAAGAGTGATTGGTGGTGACCTCTCAAATATATTGCAGCCGGTGATCTGAGGTAGGCGGTAATGCCCCGCATCAAATCTTATTGCCATTAGCCCGGATGAATTGATTCGACAGTAATTGGATAGTATTTAGTGAGATTCACACGAGCTCCAAAGACGATGTCAATGGAGTATTGCCAGATGAAAGAAACCTTGACTATGAAGAGAAATACTCTCAGGCCGCTCTTGTACCTATAGGCGCAGAATGCTGACCATGCGACGAATATACGTTACCCACGATGTGGTTCGGCTTCCAATGCCTGTGTGACCCAGCCTGAGTCCGTGGCATATGGAGTTTCACGAATTCGGGGCTTCCTATCACGACCCCATTCGAGAAGCGCCGATCTCGTCCGTCTGGTTCCACCACGTTCTCCCATGAGAACCTCCCATCCGCCTCGCAATGCGTGAACACCGAGTGGAGAAAGCTCAGACTCTCCTGTGCGCGGATGTCCCCGCGCCTCGCAGCGCCAGGCGCGCCCCATGGATAATCGGAGGAACTCGACACCATTCCAGCCGAGACTGGATTGTTGTGGATATACTTCATACAGGTGGCGAGATATTCGCCCTCCTCGATGATCGGCCCTTTGAATCGGCCCGCCCAAAGTGTACCTGCATGTCCCCGGTCCTTGTTGTACCACTGCGTCACGCGCTGCTTGAATGTCTTCACGAATTCGCTGATGTCACGCATCCTGCGTCTATAGCGGTCAAGCTCCACCTCGACGACGGCCTCCCTACCTTCACGCCGCATACGTTCCCATCTAACGCTGAGACGATCGGCCTCGATCTTGCCGTATAACACTTCAATCCGTTTGACGACTATATCCTCTTGAATCGGCTTGTCGAGATCCGCTGGAACATGTACCAGAATGTGAAAATGATCGTCCATTAGCATATAGGTACCAATGATCACACCGCAGAACTCCGCGACTGTGTAGAGAACATCCAGCATCTTTCGCTTTACGGCGTCGTCCATCAGGTATGTCTGGTGTGCGATTCGCGACATGACGTGGTAATACGCGTCATTCTTCGTCTTCACTCTATTCTTTCTTGCCATGAAGGCCTTCCTTTCTATGGTTGATTAATGTCATCCCGACTGGGCGACGGGTAAATAGTACCATATTCCAGAGAAAGAATTGTAAATCTACTGTAAAAGTATTGTAAAAATATTGTAAAAACACCTTGAGGGGTCAGACCCCTAAGTGGCTTGCCAAGGCCTGAGGGGACAGACCCTATATTGGTTCTGTGGGGCCAGACCCTGTATTGCTTCTATGAGTGTCTGGCCCCTAGGTAGTTCCCAAGCTCTGTGGGGCCAGACCTCTAAGTGGCTTAAGGCCTATGGTGTCAGACCCTATATTTGTTCTGGGGCCTGACCCCTAGGTGGTTCTGGCCCCTAGGTAGCTCCAGGCCCATGGGGGTCAGACCCTACATTGAATCCACGCTTACCGTGTTTCCACATAGCACAAGACCAGTGACATCATCACCAATCTCAAAACACGGCCGGCGCCCGCCACGCGGGACAATGAACTGATTATCCTCGAAACGGATATTCGACACGTGGCGAAGACGAATTGACCCGCTCGTCGCCAGACCATCCCTGCGCATGCCTGTATTCTCAATGCGATTCCGCCTGAAAATCATGTCACGCCCGAAATTGAACGCCACCGCATACGAAAGCGAATCGCGAATCGTACAACCCTCCACAAGAATGCGCGACACATGCGACTTGTCCGCATCCAGAATGTCCACGTTCGGCGGCAAACCGAGACATGTGACAATGTCGGCGCCCATGTTCCACGGACAGTCTCTCTGCAGCCCCGTGCAATTGTTCTCGAAACGACAATTACGAAGCACAAGGTTCGTCACCCCCGTCCCTTCACACCAATACGTCATAGTGTAGTCGGCCAGGAGACGCACGGCGTCTCCGTTCGTGCGGCGAAAGACACAGTTCTCGACAGTGACATCAGAGGCGTTGAAGAGACATCGCTGCTCGTTGTCCTCGATCACGGCATTGCGCACGATCACTCGGTCGCACGACGCCGAACGGTCGAAAACAAGAAAGTAAGGCTCTCCCTTGACTGTCGACGACTTCCGCGCGACATCGACAGGCGGCAATGCGCGATCGAAGATGATGCGCGAACCATCGACGGCAACGACCTTGCCCGTCCATCCCGTAGTGTGAAACGTCGGAAACCGCAGCTCCACCTCGTGTCCCACCCCCGGCATGAAGTAGATCGCTCCGCGCTGGAGGACAACCTCAAGCTCGCGCGCGCCGACCGGCTTGGCAACGGTGAAGCGGTCGTGGACATTGATCACGTCATCCTGGCCATGCGATGTGCTCAGTCCATCGATGATCGCCCCTCCGCCAGAACGGGAGAAATGGATTGTGTCAGCCGAGCAGGAGATAGGATGGCGCAGATCGCGCGGCCTGAACCGGACATTGCGGAGCATCCAGTTGCGCTGTGAACCGTCGATGTAGACGCCAAACCCGAAACAGGCATATACGTTCACGTCGTGAAGCTCAAAGTCCTCGTTTGAATCAAGCGTGAATCCTCCCTTCCCGTAATAGCGATGCGCGAGCCGCACGTGTTCACCGACATGACGCAGTTTCGTCTGGGCACGATTGGCCTTGGCATTGCCCCTCACGGCATTTGGACCACCCCAGTGCGGCTGCGAAGGATCGAAGACCGACGGATACACTCGCACGTGAACAGGATCTATCCACTCGCTCTTCGCCCCCACATCGCCCTCGTAGGTGCCCATCCACCAGTTGCGGCCACGGTCGCCGAACGTCGAGAAGTCCGCCGTCATCTGGTTCACATGCTGAATTGGAAAGACATTGCCGAAATACGGATGCCGATCACCATGCCCAAGCAGTTCAAACTCCACATACGAGGCGAAATCCCTCTTCTCATCAACATGCACCTTCGTCACCCTCGCTCCTGTCGCCAGCGGCGCCGTCCGCCAGTCCCAGTCCATGTCGAAACCGCCGATCTTCATGCGTCTGCAGTTCCTGATCACGAAGTTCGCGCGGGATGTGTCGTGGTGCCAACTCGGAACGATGGGATAGGTGGGCGGACGGCGGAAGACCAGTTCCGCGCCAGCACCATCGAGGACGAAATCTTCAAAACCGTCCACAAAGACGCCTTTCGGCCCGAAACATCTATATGTTCCCGGAGCCAAGATGAGACGCCCAGCCTTCGTCCTTTTCGCCTCGTCCAGAGCGCGCTGAATCGCCGCGCCGTTGTCGTCGTTCGCAACGGAGAAACCGAAGTCCGCCGCATAGACGACCTTGTCGTTCAAACGCGGCGACGACACAACGATCTCGCCGGCGCCCGTCGCCTCTGGAACAAAACAAGACGCATCGCCCAGGCTCTCGTCAGCCGGCACCGACCGAAGCCGCTCCACGGCCCCGTAATTGCCGTATGACGCATCGGACGCACTGCCGCCGGACGGAATCGTCTCCGCGACCACTTTGCGATGCAGAGCCTCAAGATCGCGCTGGAGCGCGGGAACCTGCACACGGACCTTCGCATACGTCGCGCGGATGTCCTTCAGACGTGCCGCCCTTCCTGGATCCGTGCCGCGCGCCAGTTCTCCGTCAACCCATTTTACAACTGCCGCCGCGGCAGGTGCGATATCCGAGAGATCCACTGCCTTCCCCGTAATGCCCTTCACAAATCTGTCGCAGTATACAAGCGCGCGGATGCGTTCCATCTCCTTCCGCACTGGCGCGAGCGCCTTGCGAAGCGCCTGCATCCTGGCATTCTGCGCGAACAACGCCTCCACTCCGTCGACGGTCAAAGCGGAGACCGGCACCTCGCCTGCCGCCGCGAGTATCGCCGCCGCCATGAAGCGATTGCCCGCCTGGCCGGGATGGATACGATCATTGCCGGAATAGTGGAGCCCCGTACGACGTTCCTTTTCGAACGCGGTCATCGGCCTGTGGAGTTCAACAAGCCCGATCCCCTTTTCGGACGCGATCCTCCGGCAGACCTCAGCGAAGTCCGCCATTCCGATCTCGTTCGCATTCGTATACACCGGACGCTTCAGATCGACGGAATACTCGTCATACGGCGAAGGCGTCATGAGGTCGACTTTCAGGCCGCGAGCGAGAAGCATTTCCACTAGAGTCGACATCCCCCTCTTGTATGACTCCCGCCGCGTCTCATGTCGCTTGCGCATAAAAGGCGTGTAGTCTGGCGACTTCCAACTATTGTAGGCGTTGTCGTTCATGCCCAGCATCACGATCACGCGGTCTGGCTTCATCGTCATCAAGTCACAGTCTATCCGGTCCTGAGCCCCCCACACACCGTCGCCCGCAGTGCCGCAGTTCATGAAATACGGAGCCTCAGCCCCACGAACACAGTCCATGTAGAGCTGCACTTCGGCGATGTAGTGGTTGAACGCCGTGATCGAATCACCGAGGAAAGCCACGCGCTCCCTGTTTGCGAACGGACGGATCCCAGAAGCAGCCGCTCCAAGCGACACCGCCGCTGCGAATACGATGAAGATCAAACTCTTGTTCCGTTCTGCTGTCATTTCAACACCTCACATCAACGAATCAATTTTAGAACTTCACCGGCATTCCCACAACCATCTCACTTGACCAGCTTCAGCACCGCCTGACGCGAGGGGCTTTCGAACCAGCGAAACTGATCGATCGCCGTGATGCGCACCTGCGCGTTGAACGGAACCTCAAGCCCCGGCTTTGGTTCAAGACCGATGTCCGACCACGGGATGTCCGCCGACAAGTTGTAATGCGGGCGCCCCTTCTCCTGGCGCAACGCCATTCGGTCGAAGACGCGTCCGTTAACCGTGAACCTCACGCCGTCACCCTCGCCCCACGCCTTGCCCACGGTCACCTTGTCGGTCGTCATGTGGATGATCCTGATGCGTATGTGGAGCCCGTCCGCATCCCACCACAAGTCTCCATTCATCGGGCTCGACCCATATGCACGGCCTTCGGCGTCGCGATCAAGCGAGAACCGGCATCCTGGCGCCGAGCTTTTCACGTCCACCCGTTTCACCGGCTGCACCGGCACCTCCGGCGGCGGTTCGATCCCGCTGCCCCACGGACCGAAGAAGATGTTGTCCTTCCACTTTCCCACGGCGTCGGGCGAGCCGACCGAATAGCGTCCCGAATAGCACACGCGATTCCCCTCGAATGTACAGTCCCGGCTTCCCTGGAAGGAAAGCCGGATGTCACCCTCGGTGACGAAGGTGTTGTTCCGTATAATATGTCCCCTGCTCATGTGCATGTGGATCGGCAGGCCCACGTCAGTCGTGATGTTGTTCTCGTAGAGGTTGTTCTGGCCGCCCTCGTCGCAGTAGAATCCGCATCCACCATACCCGCCCTTGATCGTATGGATGTCGGAGACGATGTTGTTGCGGAAGACGCTGTTGCGGATGCCGCCGTAGAACGCCGCACCGTCTGAAAGTTCCCGCATCACGCGCATCACGCGGTTCTCCTCGTACAGGGAGTCGCTGTACACGAGAAATCCGCTGTAGGGACCGTCTGAAATCGTGTTGCGCCACACGTGCGAACCCTTGCCGCCCGTCATCGCCCCGCAGCCGCTCTGGTACGCCACTCCGAAGCGCTGGACCACATTCGACACGAACTCGAATCCCGCGCCGTCCGCAACCACGCCAACGCATCCGATGTCCGTGAAACGGCAGCGCGATATCCGCCCGCCCTCGCTGCCGTGGACCTTGAGCGCCGTTCCGCCAACATGATCAAAGGCCAAACGGTCCAGGCGGACACGCTCGCATCTAGCGAACACGACTGCGCCCGGAAGGTCCAGCCCGGCGAACCCCGCGCGCATGAGCGGCGGCGTGGTTCCTGTGAACGACAGCCCTTCGAAAACGACATCCTTCGCCTTGACAACCTTGACAAGCGTCTGCACGAGCGGCAGACGGACATCAAGCTTCGCCATGTCCTCGCCCGGCTTCGGACGGTACACCACCTTCCCGCGCGTGCGGTCGAGATACCACTGTCCCGGCTCCGTCATCCCCTCGCGCGTGTTGTAGACAATGTAGTCCTTCCTGTTCCAGATTCCAAGCGGCGGAATCGCCTTCTGGAACCAGAGTCTGTTCTCCGCAACGACATTGGAAGCGACGCCGCAAAGCGATTCGCTCCAGATGTGGAACACGCGTATCTCGGCGTTGCGCGCGTCGAAACCGGGGCCAATGTCCTTCGGATCGTATTCAAGCGAGCGCGTCTCAAGGTCGGTCGGCTTGCGGCTCCAGAATCCCTCCATTGCGCTTCGCATCTTTAGATCCTTAGGATCGTTGCGCATCTTGAAGCGCCGGCCGCCGCCCGGCAGCTCGGCGCGCGGCGCGAAGGCACCGTTCACAAACAGCGTACGACTGTCGGCTGTTCCATCCCTCACCTCCGGCACGTCGGCGGCGAAGAGGCCGTCGCCGTCCGGCTTCCAGCCAGTGAGCCGACGGTCGCCGCGCAGACACACTCTTCCCGAGACAGCGCGAATGCGAAGCCCCGCGTCCCGAGCATCAAGTTCAACCGTCTTCACGATCGGATAGTCGCCGGGCATCATGTCGATCATGCGGACTGCGGGTATCTTCCTCGTCTCCGCCACCGCGCGTTCAAGCGTGCGGAACGGCTTAGCGCGTGAACCGTCGCCGGTCTTGTCGTCCCCCTTCGGAGACACGGTCACAATGCCCGGCGGCGCTGACGACGGCTTGCCTTCACACACAGGAGACGCCGTCTTGGCGGCGGCGGATTCAGTCTGCCCGCCGGCGCACACGGCAGCGGCGGCGAACACTACGGATATTAGGTATCTCATAGGTCATTCCTTTCACCGTTTTTCCACGGCATGTCTGCAATGCATTTACCAAGGCTCAGCCCTTTATCCGTCTAACTCGGATACAGGCATCCAGACCTTGGACAGCTGGAGTTCACTTGATGTCGATGAAGAAACCAACACTTCGTACGTATATTGCACCGGTTGAACCGGAGAAAGTGACACCTTGCGGCGGATTGGCCGCCGTGTAGACGCCAGAGCGAACCTTTCTGCCGTCGACGCGAAGCACCTGCACCGGCTGGACGAACGACGTCGAACCGCTGAAGGCAACAGTCGATCCAGTGCCGAGAGAGAGTTCCACATTCTTCGAGAACGTCCGTCCCGACGCAATCTCCAAGGTCGGAGCATATCCCTGGGCCGTGTCTTCATCCGCCGCTACGACCACCTCGCTGGCACCAAGCCAACTCGCATTCTCAGTGAGAACCAGACGGCCCTCGGCGACTGTCACTTTGCCGGTAGCCGCGATTGCCCGGTCGAAGGCCAGTTCGTTCTGGCCGCGCTTGTGGAAGTCGATGTTGCCGACGAGATTGCACTTGTTTGTCGTGGTAGCATTGGCGTCGATCGACGACACAGCCATCTTCTGGTTCACGTAGAACGTCGCGGGCGTAGCAGACGAGTTGCATACTTCGCCATTCGGCGAATACGAGAGCCACGTGCCGACCCTCGCAGGATGGCCGTTCAGGTCAAATTTACCAGCGCCTATCGCATCACGCCACTGGAGAATCGTGTCATCCCAGTCGAACGCCCAGTCGACTTCACATTTATACAACCCGTTTCTCACGTACAACTGGCGAACTATGTTGCTGGCAACTTGAAAATGCCAAGTGCCGCCATTGCCTTCGGTGATGAACTGAGCCGTATTGATGTTGCAGGGAGTATTGCCGAAGCGTCCGAAGTCGATCGGAACGTTACGAACATAGACATTCAGATCACCAGTGACATACCACCATACCGATTGCCATGTACTGACATTTGCAGCCCCCCTGGCAAATCCACCATCGATATAAACATTTGCTCCGGAAGCCGTCCCCCATCGAGAGGCACTCTGCAGAACGACGCGATCCTTGAAATAGACCGTGGCGTTGGAATCGATCAGTACGTTCTGATTGGCCGAATAGGCATTGACATACATAGGTTTGTCAACCGTGCAGCTGCCTAAATGAACGAACAACTTGGAAGCGCTTGCACTTGAGCTATTCAGGGAAACATGCCCAGTCACAATTCCTGCCTTCCCGAAGGGATATCCGCCGGCGACATAGGCCAGGCAATCCTTCAGCTCGATGTTGCCGGTGAAACTGGAGTCCTCCGTGCCTGTCAAGCGAAATGTCCCGGCGCCGCCTACGTGTATCTGCGCGTCCGGCTCGCCTGCCGCATGGATTCCGTTTTCAATCGACAAGGTATTGTTCGTCGAATCTCCGGTGTTCCAGGTCTGGGAAGTCGCAATCGCAAGCGGCGCGGTGACGCGGTATGTGCGCTTGTCGATCTGTTCAGACGAGGCGTTCACTGAAATGCCCTTGTCGCCAAGCGTCAGTTTCACGCCAGACTCTCCGGCCAGCTCGAAGCCCGCACCCTCGAACACCAGTCCGTCCAGGGTCAAAGCCGACGAAGCGACGGCTCTGAAACCCGTAGCGTCCGAATCCGAGAATGTGGGCAACACATGCCCCGTAACAAAATCAGGCGCCGTGCCGCCCTTCCAGTTGGCGTCCGTGGCAAGACTCTCTCCGGCACCACCGATCCAGCTCGCCGTCACAGACGGTTGAGGCGTCCATGCAACAGCGATGACGCCAGTGCCGCGCAACTGCGCGAGTTTCGTCGCACTACCCGGATTCGGATTGTCCATCCCCGTGAAAAGGCCGTATTGCAGGGGTGTTCCCCCTATGGTCACGGACGCAAATGTAAGTGTCTTCGTGCCGATGTCCAGTGTAGCGTCTTCGTCGAGGACCAATGCAACGGTATCGGCGGAGAACGGCGTCTCGCTTGTATCCGCGAAGGAGCAGGTCGCATCCTTTCCGACGGTCAGGCCGGTGACGTTGGCCATCTTGGTCGTCCCCGTCAAGACGAGACTACCACGCTTCACCTCCAGAGTACCGTCGGTCGCATGCGTGCGGTCGCGAAGCGTCAGCGTGTATGCTCCCTGCGGATCCCACACTAGCGACACGTGCTGCTGGAAGCAAAACGAGATGTTCGCGTCGCTCGTCGCCTTCATCGTCAGGGTTGCCGCCTTCACAGTCGCTGCCGAACTTTCGCCGGAATACACGAAAAGCCCCGCATGGGACGTATGCGAATCTGTCAATATCCGGTTGATTGCCTGGTCGTAGCCGTTCAGGAACCAGAGAGCCTTCGTCGCGTGGTCCTGATTCGACTCCCACACGGAACCAGTGCAGACGTTGGCGGCGCCAGCCTGGAAACTTCGCGTTTGAAGCGACAACTTCGCGATGTTGTTCTCTGGATTGGAAAGGATGAAACGCGAATCGCTGTTGTCGATGCCTGACGATGACGCCACCACCGAAGCCGTCACCTTACCATTGACAACCACGTTGCCATTGCCGGACGGATAGAGGTAAAGGCCATAGTTCCCGCAGTCCACCTCGCCATCGACCGTCAGTTTCTTGCCGGATGTGTTGCTGAATCCGAACGCGCCGCCCGAAAGTCTGCCTTTCAACGTCGTGTTCTCAACTGCATGTACATTGACCATCGAAGTTCCGGCCGCACTAGTAGTCTTTGCCGTCGATATGATCGGGTGGTAGAACGTACCGTTTGCGACGGCAAAACGCAACAGCCTGTTGTTAGCATTGCCAGCCGAAACAGTCACACCTGCGGCATTGCCTTCGGCGTTCACGCCAAGGCCGTTGAGATTGTAGACGTAGAGATTGCCTGAAGGAATGACGGTACCTCCAGTATACGTGTTTGCGGCGTACAATTTCACGGTAGGAGTGTCCGTAGCCAGTTTCAGACCTTCAGAGCCGGAGATGACACCGTTGAACGTGCAGAAGCCGGCAAAGACATGGGGATATGATCCCGCTCCCAGAACCACGTTGGCGTTCATCGTCAACTGGATGCGTGAGGCGATGTTGTTGCCGCTGGATTTGGACGTGAAGGTGATCGGATTGCCGGAAATAGTCAACGAGCCACCGCTCCCAGCCGGGATATACAATCCACCCAGGCTCAAATCACTCATGTCGTTATTGATCGTGATGGCGCTGCCGATGCCTGAAATAGTCGCCTCTCCACCGCCGGACGGAATGTTTCCCCCCGACCAATTCGCGGACACATTCCAATTACCCGAGGCACTTCCGCCCCATGTGCCGTTGGCAGCCGATGCCATCTGCATGGCCATGATAACGGACGCACAGAGCAAAGCATGCGTTGACATGCTCGCCCCTGCTTTCTTGTTCATGCTCATTTTCTTCGGTTTCATCAATTTACTCCTTTTCAATCTCACGATCTTAAACACTCACATTGATCATGGCGGTCATTAAACAAGGGCGTCTGCGACGGGAAAACGACTCGACGCGGACGCGAGCGCCACCGCATCAGCGCATGCCGCTGCTGCGGCGGACATGACTACAATTAATTTTCTCATCGCAAAATCCTTTCACTGCACAATTTGCCTAATGCGCATATTATACCATGAAAACGCATGAGCCAGTGGACAAAACAAGCAAATAATTATGCACAGTTTAGGCAATTATGATATACTATCAGACATGAAACGCAGAAGAACTCTCCTTGTGGCCGTATCCTCGGCGCACGCGGCCTCGCGTCAGAAGCTACGCGGAATCTATCGTTATGCCGCCCGCAAAGACTATTGGGACATTGTGCTCGTGCGTTCGTCAACAGACCTCACAAGGCAGCTTCTCAACGAGTGTGCTGGTGGAGGAATAGACGGCTTCATCCTTTCATCCGACGAATGTTCTATGGAGATAAGCCGAAGGATCCCCATGAACAAGCCACTTGTCGCAATCGAGGTGGGCGCGGACATCAACCCTAGGCGAAATCCTGAAAACACAATCGTTCTCACAACCGACAACATGGCCATAGGCAGAATGGCGGCGGAACATTTCCGCTCTCTGGGGCGTTTCGCCTCGTTCGTCTACATACCGGATGAAATGAACCGCAGTTGGTCGTCCATTCGTGGAGAAGCTTTCGTGACCGCCGTAGCTTCAAGCAAATGCCACGTCGAAACATATAACAGCGCGAAGGAGACGCTTGCGAACTTCCTGTCAAGGCAGATGCACCCCGTCGCCGTATTTGCGGCATGGGATTTCCTTGCCGCAAAAGTGGTTCGCGCCTGCCATGAATCCAAACTCTCTGTGCCGTCTCAAGTGTCAGTCCTAGGCGTGGACGATGATGATCTGGTGTGCGAATCCGTCCGTCCGCCGCTCTCAACGATTCTCGTAGACCGCATCACGCAGGGACTCGTCGCGGCGAAAACGCTAGACGCGATGATGGAGGCTCCAATGCGCGTCCAGCATGTAAACTACGTGTGCCATCCGCTCAAAGTGGTCAAACGGGAATCCACTGCCAGTGTTTCGCCCGGGGATGCCCTTGTCGACCGAGCGCTCAGGTTCATCAGCGACAATGCCATGTCCGGCATCAACGTCCAGGACGTGGCAGACATGACAGGCGTTTCGCGCCGTCTCCTCGATCTGCGTTTCGCGGAATCTGGACTTGGATCTGTGGCGGATCACATTCGCAGGAGCCGTATTGCAGCTGTAAAGCAGCTGTTGGGGCAGTCCTCGCTTTCCGATTCGCGGATCGCCGTTCGCTGCGGATTTGCGAGCGTGGGTGCATTGCGCAACCAGTTCCGCCGAGTCTGCGGCATGTCAATGTCGGCATATCGCAGGAACTACGATGCTCCAAGGGGTCAGACCCCCTGATATGGGGAGTATTGTAGAACTGTTTGATTGCATGACTGGGTGTACGGGCGATCTGAGGTCAGACATTAGGGGGCTTATAAGAGCCTTTTCTCCTTTACGGTTTCAGTCTTTTCTTCATTCAAACAAATCTTCTAACGTAACGAACGATTGTATCTTGTTGGCGTATGCGTTCGGACGGACTCCGAACGACGTGACCATGGTCAAATGGATGGCCTTGCGCACTTTCACGGCGTTCTTCAATTCGACCTTCTTGTTTGCCAACGAAGCATCGTCCTCAACCGTCATAACGTACTGCCCGGCACAATACTTCATCTCGCAGATGTTGATTACACCATCACGCCGGTCGATCAAAAGGTCAATCTGCGCATTCGAATTCCGCCAGGAATGTACATTTGCCAACACGCCGCTGATGCCTAGTGCACGCTTGATACCGTCGACATGCTGCAGGCAAAGTCGCTCAAAGGCCAATCCCACCCAGGTCGAATGCATGTGGGAGTCCAACATTGCAGACCAATAGTGCCTGTCATTCGACCGGTTCGACTCCATGAACCGGAAATAGAACAAAGTAAAGTTGTCCATCAGCTGGAAAACCGCCCCCTTGGTCTTCTTCCCTAGTTCCGTGAACCTTCGTATGAAGCCGCACTGCTCGAGCACCTTCAGATATCGGCTCAGCCAGCCACCGTTCTCCACGCCCGATGCTTCGGCGACCTCCCCCCGGGTCATCCCGCATTTCTTCTTCGCCAACGCCGTGACGATTGCCAGATACGGTTCGGGATGCTCAAAAAGAGAAGCATACAACTCGTCGAATTCGTTCTCCAGTTTCTCGCTGCCAGCAAAGAACATCTCGTCGATGTTCTGAGCAACGCTTCTGCCGCGTTCCAGATACCGCCAGTACATCGGGATTCCGCCAAGGATCATGTAGCATTCAGCCAGCTGATCGCGGGTGTAGTCAAGCCCACGCGAACGGGCATATTCCTCGCACTCCTTCAGCGTGAACGGATCAAGCCGGATCCGGTATGTCACTCGATTGTGAAGCCCGTCCCTGTTGTGTACGATCTTTTCCAGTACCCAGGACGTCGCAGACCCGCATACGATGAACAGAACGTCTTTCCGGGCCGACACCCATCCGTTCCAGAAATGTTCCACTGCGGATATAAAATGCGGATCCGACCGCCCCATCCACGGAATCTCGTCTATGAACACGACCTTGCGGTCAGCTTCGTCCTTTCTGATCACCACCTTTAGCTGGTCAAACGCCTCAAACCAGTTTTTCAGCTCAGGACAATCCAAATGACCATGTTCAATCAGCGATTGCCTGAAACGCGCCAGCTGTATCACCGCCGTGCCGTTCTTTACCCCTGTATGCTGAAAAGCGAACCCTTGAGCGAATGTCTCGCGAACCAAATACGTCTTCCCAACCCGCCGACGTCCATAGACAGCAACAAATTCCGAGTCTTTGGAAGCAAACGCCTCTAACAGTTGATTCCGCTCTTTTGTGCGCCCTATCATTAAGAGCTCCTTTCTTGACGTGTCAAAATTATACTATAAATTAGGCGATTTAGACAACAGCGATTTTATAAATCTCAATTTTAACTATTTTCTGTATAAATTCTAAATATTGTCAGAGTGCTAACTAAATGTCACGCCAAACACGCGATTTAGACAGTTCAATGTGACTGTGTAGAGCAATCAGACTGATAGATTTTCGGTCATATACTGGCAATCTGGGGTCAGACCCTGGCGAGGTTCTGGGGTCAGACCCTGGCGAGGTTCTGGGGTCTGGGGTCAGCAACTGTAATTTTTCAGAGGGGAATTCTGTGTGTCAGGTGACGAGTTCTTGAAGGGGTTCGATGCGGAAGTTTGGCGCTTATGTCTGGTTGCAAACAGGCGTCCGCCCGTCCAGCCAGCGCTGTTTATGGCGCGCTGGCC
>Ga0265299_10003520_pt1 | contig 15230 bp, 6 predicted proteins | sample AusTroGonzalo_MG_4_FD_193485 | JGI IMG/M metagenome (GOLD analysis project Ga0265299, IMG submission 193485) | Bovine rumen microbial communities from tropical cattle in Woodstock, Queensland, Australia - Gonzalo_02 | ecosystem: Host-associated > Mammals > Digestive system > Stomach > Rumen ... | reverse complement strand
CCTGTCATGAACCCTTTTCTACGAACGATCTGGATGTCATCGCCAATATGATTCAGACAGAGATTCATAGCAAAGGGTTCATGACAGGGACAGAGCTGTGGGACAAACTTGAAGCAGAGTATTCTGAATATGTGGTTCGTTATTCACATCTTCCTTTTATAGGTTTCAGGGATGCTCTCAAACACAAATATACTGGAAGATTCAATTTCAAAGGGAACATCATCAGCTCGGTTGATGACCCCATTGACATGGCAGATGTTTTTGCTGGTTTTTGTTCAAGACGCGAGTCCTTCAATTATCATGATATAGAGCAATTGTGCGATGATGCAGGTATTCCATCCGTCACCAGCACCTATTTTGACGCAGTATACGAGAATTCTATCAGAATCAGCCAGGACAATTTTGTTTCGCTGAAATCAATTTCCTTTGATGTGGCTGCAACGGACGAGGCAATAGCTCGTTTCTGCCCGGGTGACTTTATCGCCATTGCTGAAATTACATCGTTTGCAGCTTTTCCCAATATCGGAGTTCCATGGACAAACTATCTGATTGAATCCTTTGTTTTCAAATTCAGTAAGAGGTTCAAACTTTATCACAATCAGTTTAGTGCAACAGTGTGCGTTGGCGCAATTCTTCGAAATGAAGCAAAACTATTTGATTATAATCAAGTTTTGGCTACCGTTATCGCAAAATCAGATTGTCCTCTTTCAGATGAACCGGCCCTGGATTATCTCTGTAATGCAGGTTTCCTTGGTCGTCGTCGTTATGCGGAAATCAATATCGTCTTGTCTGAAGCAAGACAAATTCGTTCTCAGGAGAAGTAAATTATGTATTCATATACATACGATGAAGAAACTGGTGGACTTCTGCTAAACAGCTCACCACTGCCTTTCAGCAAAGAACCGAGACCAGTTTACTATCAGGAAATGGATCTTTTAGGATTCAACTCAAGATGGCAATACAAAAAAGATGATACTTCTCCCTATATGTGGGCAGAAGCGAATAATTACTTTTATCGAGGGAAGCTGGTTGCGAAGACAACAGGTGGTAATCTCTATTCTCCTCCAAAAGTTGAATTTGTTCAGAATTGTGAGATAGAAGAATCAACCCTGCAAAGTGTAAATATTCCTGAAATGGTAAGACGAAATTCAGAAATACTGGAATCTCTAATTCAAGCAACAGTTAAGCGAATTTACAACGCCTATGTTGAATATCAAAACAAGATTGATGTGTTTTATGTCGCTTTTAGTGGGGGGAAAGATAGTATAGTCCTTTTTGATTTAGTTCAGAAATCCCTTCCTCATAATGCATTTAAGGTATTGTTCGCAGATACAGGAATGGAATTTTCGGATACATATTTAGCTGTCCGCAAAACAGAAGAAATGTGCAAAGAGATTGGTGTTGACTTCCTGAGCTCAAGATCACAGCTTCATCCTGTTGATTCATGGAATATATTTGGGCCGCCTTCAACAACTCTTCGCTGGTGTTGCTGTGTTCATAAAACTGCGCCTCAGATTGCCCTTCTCAGGAAAATAACTGAAAAAGATAGCTTTAAGGGGTTTGCTTTTGTCGGTGTTCGAGGTGATGAAAGTATATCCAGAAGCAAATACGATTTTATCTGTTATGGAGCAAAACACAAAGGGCAATATAGTTGCAATCCGATTTTGGATTGGAATTCAGCAGAAGTCTTTTTGTATATTTATGCTAACGACCTATTTATGAATCCTGCATATAAAAAAGGAAATCGTCGTGCAGGGTGTCTCGTTTGTCCAAGAGCGGCTGAACGGAACGACTTTATGAATAATTATTGGTATTCTGAAGACTCGGAAAAGTTCCTAAATATTATCAGAAATCAATATCGTGATAAATTCCAAGATGAAAGTCTATTGGAAAGCTTTGTTGCAACTGGTGGTTGGAAGGCAAGAAAGAATGGTCGAGATCTTTCTCTTAAGGTCAATTATTATGAAACAAAAGATGAATTGTCTTTTTCAATGCATATAACAGCCCCACGTACTGACTGGAAAGAATGGATAAAAACTATTGGTGTACTGTTGCCTCAAACCGATCCTTATGGTGTCATGTATAAGGGTAATATTTATTATTTCAATCTTGTGTATACAGAAGATGGGTACACTGTTACTTTCAAATCGTCTATTCTTAAGGAAAACCCTGATTTCATAAAACTGGTAAAAAATGTATTTCATAAAGCTGCCTGTTGTGTTGGCTGTAAAGAGTGTGAAGCGGATTGCCCGAATGGATGTATAAGCGTTGAAAATGGAAGCGTTACCATCAGTGATTCATGTTCACATTGCTCAATGTGTCACAAGGTCGATAAAGGTTGTTTAGTCTACAAATCATTACTTACAACAAACGGAGATTTCACCATGAACGGGTCAGTAAAAAGCCTTAACACGTACTCGCACTTCTCACCCAAGATGAGTTGGATAAAAGAGTATTTTGAATACCAAAATGAATTTAAGGACAAGCATGATCTTGGTTCGCAAATGTATAATTTTTTCAAGCGTTTCTTGCGAGATGCAGAGTTGCTTGATGAAAAGGGGTTCACAAGTACCGCAGAACTGATTTCCCGAATTGGATATGAATCCACAAATGCCTGGGGGATCATTTTTGTAAATATTTCTTACTCTCCTCAAGTTAATTGGCTGACAAAACGCATTTCCTTTAACGAACAATATACAAGAGACTATTTTACATCTCTTTTAATTGAAGATGGTGCGAAAGAATCCTGGGTAAATGATATTTGGAGTTCTATAACACGAATGACAGAACTTCCCCTTTCCGAGTTGGGATTTGGAATAACTAAAAAAGAGAATAATCGTTCAACCGGTTTTGTAAGACTTCCATGGAAAACCCCTGAGCCTCTCGTTATTTTGTATTCCGTCTACAAATTCGCGGAAGCATGTACCGATTATTATCAATTCACCCTCTCACGTTTGCTGGATTGTGAAGTTGAGAGTGCTGGCGTTAGTCCAGCTCAAATATTCGGCTTGGACAGAGAGACTATGGAAAAAGTCTTAAAAGGGCTTGCCATCAATTATCCTGAGTTTATATCTGTATCATTCAATCTTGATTTGGATAACATCACGCTTCGAAGCGATAAAACTTCAGCAGATGTTTTGAACCTCTTTTAATGGAGCACTGAAATCATGAAAAAATACCGTGATTACTTCGACATTGATCCTGAATACTTTCCTGCTGTTGACGAGAAGCTGATAGATCAAGGGAAAGTTGACTGGAAGAAATTCTATCCACATGCAACATTCGTTTCACTTTTAAAAAATACCATAAAAGTTTTGGAACGCAAAGAAAAACTTTCTCTTTGGGTGGAGGGCTCGTATGGCACAGGAAAGTCCCACGCTGTTCTGACACTGAAGAAACTGCTTGATGCGTCAGAAGATGAGATTGAAGCATATTTTACAAAATATGAACTGGACAAAGATCTTCTCAACAAATTCAAGGGATTAAAGACTTCTTCTGAGCAGATTTTGACGGTTCATCGATATGGAGCATCTTCCATTTACGGAGATCGGGATTTAATTTTGGCCGTTCAGGAAAGTGTCAAAAAGGCCCTTCAGGATCATGGAATTCAAAATCAAGGAGAAGCTTCTCTGAAAGATGCTGTTCTCGGCTGGCTTCAGGAGGAGGAAAACAGGGATTATTTCAACAGCCTGATAACAAAAAGGTTTTCTGCGCTCTTCTCAGGAGAAAAGGCCGATGATGTAATCGATAAATTAAAGCAATATGAAAATTCTGATGCTGCTTTGATTACATTGATGAACAAGATTTTTAAGGTCGCCGATGAAGCCGGTATTACTGCTCTGAAACTGGATATCGACGGGCTGCTGAAATGGCTGAAAAATGTCATAGATAGTAACAAACTGAAAGCCATTGTTTTTATATGGGATGAATTTACGGAATACTTTATCCACAATCGAAACGCGTTGACAGGCTTCCAGCGTCTTGCGGAGATGAGCGCAACAGAACCGTTCTATCTTTGTATCGTAACCCATAAAAGCACGGCTCTTTTTAGCGATACCGACCGAGACAAAAAGAAAATCCTGGACCGCTTTGTTAGCCCTACATGTAAACTGGAGCTCCCGGAAAACATTGCTTTCCAGCTAATGGGACAAGCTTTGGAAAAGAACAATGATCCAGCTGTCTCGAAGGAGTGGGAATTGTATGCAGATGATTTGAATAGCCGTCTGCGCGATTCTCGTAAACTCGTGAAGGACTGTGCAAAAATCACAGACAAAGAGTTGATGGATATTCTTCCAATTCATCCATATACTGCACTGCTTTTGAAATACATTTCTTCTGGATATGCTTCTGACCAAAGAAGCATGTTTGATTTTATCAAAAACAATCGCGGGGATGAAATCAAAGGCTTCCAATGGTTTATCGACAATTTCGGTCCTCTTGATGAAGATCCTTTATTGACCATTGATATGCTTTGGGATTTCTTCTATGAAAAAGGAAAAAACAATCTTCCAGCCAACGTCCGATCCATTTTGGATACATGTGCCCAATGTGAAAGCAGATTGACTCCAGATGAGCTCAAGGTCCTGAGAACAACCCTTCTTTTGCAGGCAATCTCTCAACAAGTTGGCAATGCGGTTACATTGTTTATTCCGAATGAAAAGAATATTAACAATGCCTACGATGGTTCTGAACTTGAAAATGGTGCAGCAGGGCGTCTTGCATCAAAACTGGTTCAGGATGGAGTTCTGTACAAAAAACCCACCGGGACGAACACTTTCCAGTTTGCAGCCATTACAGGGAAGAGCGGGGTCATTGACCCTGTTACATTTGAAAAAAACAAAAACGAGTTCCTTGAGGAAAAAACATCCTCTTTTGTTGTCAAAGGAGCATTGTCTGAAGCGATTTCTTTGCCACCGGCTTTGGCTATGCGCTATGTCTTGCAATGCGTTGCCTCAGATTCTCTTGTTACTACCATTAATTCGTTGCGAAATAAAGAAAACGAATATGGGAATAAAATTCTTTTGGTTGCAGCTTTCTCGCGTAATGATGAGGAACATGCCGCTGTTGTCAAATTGATCCGTGAAAAGAGCGCTGATGCCTCCTATCACATTCATTTTATTGATACTGGCTCAACGATATTGGGGCAGACCGCATTGGATCAGTATGCAGAAAACATGGCTTACAGCAAGTGTTTTGCCGGAAAAGATAACACTCTTGCTGCGGACTACGATAAAAAAGCCAAAGATATTTTGACTTCCTGGAAGAATAAAATCGTTGATGGGGAGTTTACGATTTATTCAAATGCTTGCCAAGAAGGAGAACGTGTGGCGAACTTGGCCGAGCTTTTGGATTTACTCAAGCAGATTAATCTGAAAAAGTATCCGTTCTGCCTTGAAAGTTTTATGAACGTCACAGAAACTATGTTTAGTGCGAATTCACTGAAACAGGGTGTCGCCTGTGGTGTAAAAGAGGAAGTTGCAGGTGCGTATCGCTCTGGAAATGCAATGACAAAATTGGAAAATGCATTAAGCGATGCATGGAAAACGCCTCAATACTGGGAAGGCGCTGCTGCATCAAAACCCATTGGAAAGATCAAGAAGGCTGTTGAAGATCTTATCGCTAAGAATTTCGATTCATCCGGTCGAATTTCTATCAAAGAAATATACTCCATGCTTTCCGCAGGAGAGTATGGCTTCATGCCTTGTAATCTAACTGCTTTCGTTTTAGGATTTCTTTTGAAGGAATATGCAAAAGATTCTTTCCAGTGGAGTGACGGTCAGACCTCCACTCCGATGAGCGTTATTAAAATGCAGGAAATGATTGATGAAATCATAAAACAGCAAATTGCTCCGAGTTCTCGATATAAGGACAAATATATAGTGGCAATGACCGATGAGGAGAAGGCTTTCAATGAATGTTCCTCTAAAGTCTTTGACATCCCTTTAGATCAGTGTATTTCTATTGAACAGACAAGAAATCGAATTCGGATGAAAATGCGCGACTTGGCATTTCCTGTCTGGTGCCTCAAAAGCGTATTGCCCCTCTCTAAACATGCCACACCTATAGACATCCTTTCTAAGCTTATTGATGATTTCGGGGGGGTTGCGAATAACCAGAATTATGGTGGGGGCAGAACAGATACTGATATTGCGCTCGAAATCGGGAAAATATGCCGAGAGAACAAATCCGCCATTATTGACTTGTCTTCTGTTATGACAAAAGAGAATTGTCAGCTTGGAATGAAAAAATTCCTTGATGTGTTTGAAGACGGCCTTTTGCCGAAATTAGCGAATCAAATTGGTGATAATGGTCAATACATCAATACCCTTAAAAAGAAGTTTGATGCGGATTCTGCAAACTGGGTGTGGAACAAAGATACAGCAGAACAGAAAATCCATGAGGTTATTCTGGAATACCAAATTCTGCTTGAAAGCGAAAAAGCCGGCATTCATGCTTTATCAATTCAGGAAGCCATAAAAGAATGGTGCGACAAGGCTCGGACTATCAAAGTTCCTTTTGAACTTGTTGAAAACATCGTTGACGATGCAAAACCGTTCTTGAAGCTTTTGACTAATATAAAAAGAGCTGGTTTGTTGATTGATTCGCAACAAAAAGCTTTTTTTGATGAACTTCAAAATCATCTTTCTGCATTCCAGGCTTTTTATGGCGAGCAACAGAAATATTTCCAAAAAGCCTGCCAATTCTATCTTGAGGGACTCACGGATGATGATTGTTCTGAAATCTTCAACATGCTCCCTTGGGATGGACTCACCAGGGGGAAATCTGAGTATCTGCATATCGTTCAGTCAACAATCAATGATTTCAAGAAGAATCAAGGCAAAACCAAACTCAGAACTCTTTGGAAGGAAAAAACAGGAACAAACTCTCCGAGAGAATGGTCCACAATCAACCTGACCCCGATCTTTTGCATGATTCCGGAAGATGAACTGAGCCATGCACGCAACGCATTCGCAACCATAATGCGAAGCAATCCAGAATCTTCAGATATAGAAAAGGCTATGACGTATTTGGAACATGCAACATTTTTCAATGATTTGAACAATGAAGAAAAGCGGGACAAGGCTTTTGCCGAAAAAATCATAAAAGATTATAAGACCATGCTTCCTGATCCCAATGTCGTTCGCAATTACCTCAAAGAGAGAACAATGGTTGAACCATACGATTGGTTTGCGTCTCCAGAGGTAGATCGAAAACTCCGTGAGTTTGCTCAGGCCCAGTATGACTTGAGCGGAAGCAACAAGGCTCTTGAAATTATTGACAATATGGATGAACGTATGCTCAAATCATACTTAAAACGTCTTGTTAAAGACAATATGATTGTAGGCATGGAAATCATTAAGGACAAATAAGAAAGAGTTGTTATATGGACACGATAGATAGTTGCATTAATAAAATACGGACCTATTTGAGTTCTGATTCTTTCCATCAACCGCTTTTCGTGAATGTTGATAACATCACGACATTACAGCAGTTGAAGGATGAGATTCCGGCTGGTGTCCTGCGTCGAAGTGCATCAGATTTTTGTCCTGATAAGGATGACACTCCAAGCATGGATGCCATTTTCGACGGAATAAAAAGATATCCAGACAGCCTCTTACTGACGGATATTATTCCGGCTCTGGAACTGCAAGGGGATAGTGTCTTAAAATCTACGCTTTCTTCTCTCGTTGGCCTTGCAATTCAGGGAAAAGTTATTATCGTCTGTTATCAAGCTATGAAGTATTTTGATTTCAACGATCCGCGCTTCTCTCGTCGTTTTATTCAAATTGGCGGGATGAAGAGCACAAAACCCAATATCGTTTTTATTCCTCAAAGCATGTCATCTATAGCTCTAAAACCATGTTTTGATGGGATTAATGAGCTTTTGGAGAATTACGAGAAAATTGAAGATGATAGGGTTTTTGTTATTACACGGAAGCATAAATCTGACTTTCCAAATTCGTATTTCTTTCTTTCTGAGTTGTCAAATGCGTATGACATCCTTTCAGAAATAGACTCAAGTCTTGTTTCGGCCCTTGAGAAAAAACTTGGAACGGCAGAGCAATGGAAAGGGCTTTTAGAGTATTATTCTAAAAACCACGATTGGAATGGAATAACAAAAGCGGAATTTGGGGCAAACTCAAATTTGCCCTCTCTTATTCAGTCTTGGAGCCAGTGGGATTCATTCCATCAATGGCTATTCTTCCTTCTCCTCAAAATTAATGAAGAAAAAGGAACAGGTTATCTATATCGTGTGGCTGCTTCCGCAGAATCACAATCGGATTTTATTCGAACTGCCTATAGAGAGATTCTTTCATTATCTGTGAACGATCCGTCTTATTGGAGAGTTTATTCAGAAAGAAAAACACTATTAAACGCCTTAAACAACCCAGATGGTGAGGCAATAGACTTTTGCTTGTTTGTTGACTATCAAAAGGACAACGCAATTTTCTATTTGACAGATAACACAAGACAAGAACGTGAAAAGATTGTATCCTGTATCGCAACATATAAGTATTCAGCGAAGGCTCTAACACAAATACTTAACCATGTGTACCCAGAGTTAGCATGGTATTTGTCTCCATATCAATTCGACAATCAACTTTTAAATGATTATTTCCAACAATATAAAATTCTTAAACTGACAAATACGATTACACCCGATTTTGAAGATGCAGTTAAACAACAGGCAATTAGCAGGGATTATAACCGACTTCTTCCAAGCCGTTCTTCCATTATAGAGAAATTCTGTAAACCCAATACTTGTGCTTACTGGATTGATGCATTAGGAGTTGAATATCTCGGATTGATTATGAGACTATGTCACCGATATGGACTCATGGCAAAAGTTACTGTCTGTCGTTCCAATCTCCCAACGATTACATCCATTAATAAGGAGTTTATGGATGTTTTCTCTCTCAATGGAATGGATGTTTCTGTGGTGAAGGAACTTGATGAAATAAAGCATCACGGGAAAGATAATTACGACTACGAAAAGACTAAACTTCCTATCCATCTAATACGAGAGATTGAGATTGTCAAGGAGGTTGTTCGATCCGCATTTCACAATCTGAAAAAAGACAAATACAAAAAAGCTCTTATTGTCTCTGACCATGGAGCCAGTCGCCTTGCAGTTATAAAAGAAAAGACGATTGATATTGATGTTGATTCTAAAGGAACGCATGGAGGACGTTGTTGTGCATATGCTCCATCGTTGCCAAGCATAGAAACTGCTACTATTGAGGATGACTACTATATTTTAGCGGATTATAACAGGTTTAAGGGAGGGAGAAAAGCAAGTGTTGAAACACATGGCGGAGCAACATTGGAAGAAGTTGTTGTCCCCGTTATTGAACTGGAATTGCGAGACTCTAATATTGAAGTCAAATTCCTCAATGACACTATTACTGTTAGCTTTAGAAGGAAAGCGCGAATTCAGTTGTTCTCAAAGACTAGATTAAGTGATGTTTCTATGATGGTCAATCAAAAAACATATCAAGGCACACAAGAAGACCACAACAATTGGACTTTTGAAATGCCTGATCTGACCCGGCCAGGGCAATATTTTGCCGACATTTATTCAAACAACAATCTGATCGCATCGCAGCTTTCTTTCAGAATAAGGAAAGAGAGTGCTAGTGAAAATGATCTCATTTAAGGAATGCTACCATGAATAATAAACTTCGCGAATGCTTTGATGACATGGTCGTTTTCAAGGACCTGCAAAAAACTAATTTCTCTAAAGACTTTAAGCTTCCATCCTTTTTGCGAGATTGGCTTTTAAAACGATTTGAAGATGAAGAAGGGAATTTTGATTTTCAAGAAATGACCGGCTTTATTAAGGAGTTCCTGCCCCAAAAGAATGATTGGGTTTCCTTGAAGGATCGGATTGTAATTGATAATGAACACGTCAAGTTTATTGCAAAGATTTCTGTGGATATTAATATTGGAACTCATGAAGTCTCTTTTGCCCTTCCAGATTTTGGGCTTGACTATAAGGAGACTTTAATTGAACCTCAGATCTGGGAAGAATACAAGCAGGATTTGGTTAAGGGAAAAGAATCGTGGGGGGTTGTCGAATTGGGCTATAAGTATCCCGATGAATCCAGTCGAAAAAAGAAGACAGGCCGAATTGTTCTTTTGAGTTTCAAAGACTTCTGCCCCTATCAAGTTGATCTTGACTATTTTAAGGATGCAAGGGCAGAGTTTACCGTTCAGGAATGGCTGGATGTTATTCTTGGTGCAATCGATTATAATGCGTCGGGCTATAGTGATGAGGCGCAAAAAATAGCGATGATAACACGTCTGCTACCCTTTGTTGAGAAGAGACTTAACCTCATTGAATTGGCCCCCAAAGGGACTGGAAAGTCTTATCTGTTTGGAAGAATTAGTCGCTTTGGTTGGCTTGCATCCGGGGGGATAATGTCTCGTGCAAAAATGTTCTACGACATAAGCAAAAGGTCTCAAGGTCTCGTCTGCAACAACGATTTTGTTGCTCTGGATGAAGTTCAAACTATTTCTTTTTCCGATGTTGATGAAATGCGAGCTGCCTTGAAAGGGTATATGGAGTCTGGAGTATTTACTGTTGGTAACTATGAAGGAACAGCGGATGCTGGAATAGTCCTTCTTGGAAATATATCTCAAAATCGAATGGATGAGTATCAAGATATGTTTCATGAATTGCCTTCAGCATTTCATGAAAGTGCGCTATTGGATCGCTTCCATGGATTTATTAAAGGTTGGGATATCCCAAGGATGCACGATGACTTAAAAATCTGCGGTTGGGCACTTAACTCTGAGTATTTCTGTTCAATAATGCATCTTCTTCGCGATGACCCCAGTTATCGTCAGATAGTCGATCAACTTGTTTTGGTTCCTGAGGCATCTGACACAAGAGATACTGAGGCCATCAAACGCATCTGCACAGCATACTTAAAATTGTTGTTCCCGAATGTTCGTTCCCCGAAGGATGTTTCAACTCGTGAATTCTTGCGCTATTGTTTGCGTCCGGCAAGCAAAATGCGCGCTATCATTAAGACCCAATTAGGAATACTGGATACAGAATTCCAAGGGAAAGCTGTTCCATCCTTAGGGATAAAGGAATCCCTTGATGAAGATTAATTGTTCTTCCTGCCACAAGCTTAATCTCGATAAAAATACGATTGGGATTAATAAAAAGCTTCTTGGCGAAAAAATACTCAATTTCTATTGCCTTGATTGTTTGGCGATCTTTCTTGATGTTTCCAAAGAGGATCTACTAGACAAAATCGAACAATTCAAGAAAGAAGGCTGCAAATTGTTCTCATGATAAGCTCTTCATACATATATGCGGATAATTCGGCCACGACACGACTGGCTCCTGAAGCACTAAAAGCCATGATGCCCTTTCTCGTGACAGAATATGGCAATGCGTCTGGGGTATATTCTTTCAGTCGACCTGCACAAAAAGCGCTGAAAGATGCCCGAGAGGCAATTGCATCCTGTATTGGAGCCTTGCCTGAGGAGATTTTCTTTACATCTGGAGGTACAGAAAGTGATAATTGGGCAATCAAAGGCAGTATGCCTTTAGGCCGGATAGTGACATCAAGGATTGAACATCATGCAGTTTTGAACTCCTTGGCTTATGCAGATTTCTTTCCTCATGGTTCTGCAAAAATTCTACCTGTTGATGAAAGAGGAATTGTTTCATACAAATCCCTTGAAGCAGTACTTTCACGCAAGACATCACTGGTTTCCATCATGCTTGCGAATAATGAAATCGGAACAATTGAACCAATCAAAGAGTACGCTCATGTCGCACATCAAAAAGGCGTAAGATTTCACACCGATGCGGTTCAAGCTGTGGGGCATATTCCGATTGATGTAAACAGCCTTGGTGTAGATTTTTTATCTGCTTCTGCTCACAAATTCATGGGGCCAAAAGGAATCGGTTTCCTGTTCTGTCGAAAAGACGCACATCTCAATAATTTCATGGATGGGGGACAACAGGAATTTGGATTGCGAGCAGGAACAGAAAATATTGCTTCAATTGTGGGTATGTCAACAGCATTAATGATTTGTTGTGACAGGATGAAGGAAACGACCCAGAGACTAAATAAGATGGCTGCTGTTTTCAAAAAAACAATAAAGAATGCCATCCCAGAAGCTGTTTTCAATGGGGATACATGTAATCACCTTCCAGGACACATCAGTTTGTCTATTCCTGGAATCACAGGAGAAGGATTACTCCATTTTCTGGACCTTAAAGGAATTGCTATTTCGACGGGTGCAGCCTGCAACTCAAAATCAACCCAGATTTCCCATGTGTTGAAAGCAATCCGATTGCCAGTTTCTCTAGCAAAAGGAACAATACGCATTTCACTTGGGGCAGACAACAAAACAGAAGATATCCCCATTATTGCGCAAAACATTATTAACTACTGTGCTAAAATGAAGAGAAATAATAATGTTTGAGACAAAAAACAAACATACCATTCCCTGTTTGAAGCATTTTGTTGAAATGCTGAAACGTTAAAAAGTGAAAGGACGCATAGACATGGATGAACTTTTCCATTTGAATGACACAGAGAAGCTCCAAAAACATCAATTGGAAGTTGCTGATTACTGGAGCAACAAAAAGCATTCAGATGCTGACACAACTGAAGATATTACGGTTGAGCCAGTTGAACGTCCATCCCGTTGGTCTATGACTCAAGGTGTTAATCTTTATTCATGGCAAAAAGATTGCTTGACGCATTATCAGGGGAATGGTGTTGTTAAGGTCGTTACGGGTGCAGGAAAAACCCTTTTTGCCCTAGCTTTAGCTGAGCAATTGCAAGGTGAAACCCAGAATCTGAAGGTGCTGATTGTTGTCCCGACCATTGTACTTATGAATCAATGGTTCGATGTCATTCAAAAGCATAGCAATTTACCTGATACCATGATTGGGAGACTGGGTGGAGGTTATTCTGACGCCTTAATAGACCACGATATTTTAATTGGGGTTTGCAATAGTGTTTCTACGAAAGCAAATGAGATCGGGACAAAATATCAGGATAGACTTTTATTCATTGCCGACGAGTGTCATATGTATACAGGGGCAGTGATGAGCAAGATTTTCTCAATAGGACGCAAATACTCTCTGGGACTCTCTGCAACACCGGATTCCGGAGATGATGCAACTGTTCCTGAGGTCATCACACAGGCATTGGGAAGTATTTTTTATACGTTGAACTATGATGATGCAGTTCATGCCGGTTTTCTTCCAGAATTTGAAATTAGACACATCGGACTGCCTTTATCTGATCATGAGCAAATACAGTATAACAGATTATCTCGTGAAATAACAGACCTTCGCAATGACATTTTTGAACGCTTCCCCGATGCTCCTCGTGGTGGAGATTTGACAGGATGGGCAGGCATGATGCTCGCAAAAGGCAATGTCAACGATTCTGCAGCGGCTTCATGCGGACAGTATATTTCCAAGGTTTCAGAACGGAAAGATTTGATTTATCATGCACATAACAGGGAATTAGCGGTAATTCGTTTCCTAAAAGAACGCTTGGAAAAAGAACCAGGAACACAGGTCATCATGTTTCACGAACGCATTAAGGAAGTCATGCGTCTTTATGCACTTCTTCTAAAAGAGGGTATTGCAGCTGTTCCTGAGCATTCTGAGCTTTCCGACTCATTGAGGACAAACAGCATAGAACTGTTCAGAAAGGGAATAGCGAAAGTTATCGTTTCAGGCAAAGCGTTGATTCAAGGATTCGATGCACCTGCCGCAGATTGCGGAATCAATGCTGCCGCTTCTGGGTCTCAAACACAGGCGATTCAATCTATCGGGCGTATCTTGCGTAAGAATGGCGATGGACAGGATGGCTTGATTTTACGATTCTATATACGAAATACAACAGATGAGAATATTTATCGGAAGATTAATTTTTCAACCATTACCGGGGCGAAACGAAATCGTTATTATTTTTGGGATCCATCCCAGGAGGATATGGGTATTTTTGATCAAGAGAAAGACGGCCCTCCGCAATCACCGAAGCCTGAAAATGGAATTGACTGGTCTGTCGTGCAACCTGGAGAAGAACGAGACTTTGATGCCGATGGAGAAGATTTTCAGATAGACAATGGAAACAACATCTTCCGCAAAATTGGCAGAAAGAAAGAGTATGCTGAGAACCCTCAAAATATTCTAAAACTGCTGGAACCTTTCCGTGAAATTATGCGAAATAATTATATTCGGCAAACGTCTTCAGGTCGTATTTTTTTGAGACAAGAGCATGGTGATATTTGGACATGGCTATACTGTGGGAAATTGGATCAACAAATTTGTTTTCAAAATAGACAATCACCCATTGCTTTGCCAGAGAAGTCTTATGTTGATTCATCAAAAGAAGAATTTCAAATCAAGCAAGCACATGGGCGTTTGACTATTCAACAGAAAAAGTTTGTAAACAATAGAAAACTGGCAATTCGTCCACCACTGGATGAAGAGATTTTTGCAGGAATTGAACAGCTTCCCTGTGAGGTAAGTCAGAGCATTAAGGACATCTATATCATAGATGGGGTGAATGTCTTTTGTCTCAATGCGAATCAAGAATATAAGATTTGCGTTTTATCTAAGCCTTGGAACCAGCAAATATAAGAGGTGCAGGAATGAAGTTTACTTGTCGTGAATCTTACTGGCCCGAATGGAAGGGGCATTATGATAAACCGGTTGGAAAAGAACCTGTTTTCCATGTTGACGTCCATAACGAGATTAGTATCGTTCAACGAGATGATTATGATACATATCTATATACAACAGAACAAACGGCAGAAACACGCAAGCTTGCAAAAATCATAAACAAGTGCAAGGAGCAATATACTGGATGCAAAGGAGGCAGTTTTTGCATCAATGAATATGGACAGGTTATTGTGCCATTGTCACCAAAGAAAGATCAATATGGGCGAATTACACAATGGAGAGCACCGCGCTATGTTGGTGAAATATCCGGAGATATAGATTTCTATGATGGACGAATAAAAGTTTCGATGAGCTCAACATTTAAGAAAGGTTCTCCTTGGCCATATCCTTATTTAGGAATGAAATATCGTCTTTCTAACAGGAATATTATCTATATGGAAATTCAGGATGGAGAAGATTTTCGACGCGTTTCATTAAAAAAGAATTATCAGCATTTAATAGATTCAATTCGTGGAATCAGAGGGGATGGACCATGTACATTCATAGTTAATCC
>Ga0265299_10003519_pt1 | contig 15232 bp, 18 predicted proteins | sample AusTroGonzalo_MG_4_FD_193485 | JGI IMG/M metagenome (GOLD analysis project Ga0265299, IMG submission 193485) | Bovine rumen microbial communities from tropical cattle in Woodstock, Queensland, Australia - Gonzalo_02 | ecosystem: Host-associated > Mammals > Digestive system > Stomach > Rumen ... | reverse complement strand
TATTTTATCTAAGTTCATATGTATTGTTGCCATTATTTATAACTCTTATATATTTATTTTATTTTTTCTAATTCAGGTTTTCTATCGTATTCTGTTTTATTATCTCTATTTTTTCCAATATGATAACCATCACAGAAAAGGCATTTATATGTACTAAAATGAGTATTATGTTTTTTACTCATTGCCTCCGCTGATTTAAGTGCTGTCTTTAATGTATTATATGTTATCTTTGGTTTACCTGTATGCTGATTAATATGGCTATTTATACTAAAAGCGCCCCATGCATTTCTAGTTATAAAAAAATTCTTGAACCAAGTTTTTCTTTTAAACTGGTCTAAAATCCATATTTTAAAATTTCTCCATTTTATTTTCGGCTTTTCAATTCTGATAGCCGGTCCTTCAGTCCAATCTGTCATATATATAATTGTCGTCTATCTTTTAATTTTTCAAATAAATTAATATTATCTGCACAATATACTGATTTTAAATATTCACAAAGTAAATTTAAATCCCATATATCTGTATTTATAAATTCACCTGTATGCGGTTCTCTATATTTTATTCCAGGAGGATCCCCACGTAAATATAGATCACTGTAATATATACTTCTCCAATATACAAGATTTAATCTGTCTATTTCAATATTTAAAGTCTTCATGCAGCTTCTTTTTCTTTTATTAATCTATCTATTTCTGTAAGTAATTCAGAATCAATTTTCTGTCCAGTATATTTATAAACATCTCTACTTTTAAGAACTCTTCTTTGCATACGTTTAAATGCATAATCTTTATCATTCTTATAAACATTACCCATTATAGAAACAAAGTATTTTGGATCCTGTCTATAAGTTTCAAGTTCTTCTGGTGTCCAGTTTCTAGGAATATATCTGCCGAGACTATCAGGACCCTGAGCAGGAGGCGTAAGGAAGTTCTCAAATGAAAGATTACATGTCTGTACCTGAGAAGGATAAAGTGATTTGAAATCATCACATACATTCCATGAATATCTACCTGCAACACAGCCACAGAATGCACCTTCATAATTTACTTTATATCTTTCTACTGAATCATAATCATATACAACTCTCTTATTATCTTGATAGAATTCGTAGAATACATTTGCCGTAGTTAATGCAACCTGTCCGAATGCTTTTAAAAGAGGTACCAATGTAACACTTGATACAGAGCAAGGAGATTCAAGTGATTTCAATCTGTAATGAATTAATAATCCGATAAGACTATCAATAGCATTATAGAAATAATACCATTCTATATCTTTCTCATACAAATCATTTAAGGTTCCCTGATACTTAATCTTATTGGCCTTTACAGCATGTTCTCCAACCCAGTCAAGTGAATAACTTTCGTATGGTCTAAGCACATAGTCATACTTCTTTACAATTTCCATATAGTCAAGCCAAATTGAATGACTTGGAGCAGGAATCTTTCCAATCATTTGTCCTACCTGGTCTGTAATCTTTATATTAGTTACTTCACCAGTAGGAGATGCTTTCTTAATTATACTATAAGCTGCTGCTTCACCAAATAATACTTTCAATCTTGTAGTCAAATAATAAAAGTCGAAGACATATGCATTCCATCCAGCTAAGCAAGCAATCTTAGGGCAAATATGTATAAAGAAATGTTTAAGCATTTCCTTTTCGTCTGCAAAATACTGATAAAGGACTTTTGGCTCTTTACCAAGTTTCTTTTTCATATTTGTTGCAAACTCGTTATTATCAATCCATTCTAAGTATCTTGAACGTAATAAACTAATCTGTTCTTCAGATAAGTTTCTTAAGCCATAAACAATACAAGACATATCCGGTCCTACTAATGAAATAGAAGTTACCTGGTGCAGAGCTATTTCTGGGTCAGGGAAAGTAGTAGGATCATATTTAGTTTCAATATCAAAAAAGTAAAGTTTAGGGAAATACTGAGCATGCATTGCCTTATTCAGATCTTCAGGCAGCTCATACATGAATTCCAAGATATCGAATTCATTAGGTGTATAATTTGTGGTATCCTTAAATACCTTTCTTGCTTTACGGTTATTCCAAGTTTCTACATCACCATTTTCATCATATTCATATGTTTTAAAGTGATGAAAATATTTCTGATAAAATTGTCTGTTACCTTCTTTGTCAATATAACTGATAACTAGTTTTTGCTCTTTCTTGTTCCATGTTCTATCTAATATCATGTCAAATTTATAACTTGTATTTGTAATATTAAAATAGAAAACATATATGAATATATTCAAAAACAAGAGGATACCTCTCGGCATCCTCCGTAAAAAGTTATCGCTAAAATAACCAATTCCAAAAACCTCTTATCCAGCGTCCAGTCTCTCCAATCTTCAAAAAACAGGGACATTCAGGTTATATGTCTTCGCTTTCACTTAAGTTAATCTGCAGAAGCGCATTCCGTAGATGCTTTCATCCAACTTAACTCAATATTATTCTGTTCCGAAGAACAGTATTGGCGCTTAGGATCTCCTGATTTCCGATTAACCATTGATTAGTTTGGGCTTATATTTTAACTGGGTATCATTAATCTCCAATTTTCAAGTCCTTCTTCCATCAATTCAGTTAATGGCGGTTAAACTAACGACTGTGCTATTGCGCATTTTCGGATTTGTTTCTAACTTTCAGAATCAACTGTCAAACCAGTTTAATTTTTATTTAAATCTATAAATGGGAAAAATTTCAAAAAACCACAAATGTATAAGTAATCATTATTATAACCAATCTTTCAATCTATCTGAAAAGAAAAAGTTATCCGATGTTAGCTAGGCTTATGGCCGCAATTTCACATGACTTATATTTCTTTACTGTTTATTCAATTCTTCAATCATCGTGTAAATCTTCTCAGGTGTTTCATTTACACTGAACTCCTTGATATCAGAGCTTGTATACAATGTAGAAACAATACGACCATCATCAGTAGTATCAGTATCAATTATATCGATAGTATCAAGACTGACTACAACGACAGAATTGTTAGATGCATTGTGCAAGCGCAGAAATTTCTTAATATTTTTTTCCATTTGTTTTTGTTTTATTAATTCAACTAAATTTATTATAGGAACATTTTTCCAAAATTCATATTATTTCTTACGAATTTTTGAAAAATTTAACATCATAGAATATACTTGAAGACCTTCCTCATACTTAATATGATACTTCTTACAATCATTCTTATCGAGTGAACGGTTATTATTAGGACCTTCAATCTGTTTGAGGATAAGAATATTTACAGGATTAGAATGAACACTCCAAATAACCTTCTTAACTTCAAACTTCTTGACAATCCTTTCAGAACCGTCCTTAATCTTACCACGAAGGATTACATGATCACCAATTTTGTATCTGGTTTTAACAGAAGCTTTAGCTTCATTTTTTGACCACTTCTTCTTCCGAAGAGCCATAGCCTTATCAATACCTGCTTTTACTTCTGCATCGATATGATCAAATGTATTTTCAATGGTCTTACCATCCTTGGTAACATAAATGATTGTCTTTCCGTCTTCAGTATCTTTATAAGTAATATCAGCATCCATAGAGAGAGCTTTCTCTATGTTATAGTTAATTCTTTCTTTTGTTTCTGTAGACTTTGCTTTCTGAAGCATAGCATCTACAGCTTCTCTAACTGAAGCCATTTCGTTTGCCATTCTCATCATATCCAATTCCTTCTGAAGTTGCTGAATTGTCTTATCAGTTTCTTCAGAAGGAATACTTAAACCCCAATCTTCCATCATTACTTACCGTTACCGTTAATGGCATCCTCAAGCTGGATAGCCATGGTATGAAGTTCCTTCTCGATAAGCTCACGCTGATGCTCACCATCAGCATGGATGCGCTCAACCTCCTTGATGGTTGCAATAAGCTCATTAGTAGTAGTCTTGAGAGTCTCAAGAGAGATAACAGACTCTTCATTGGCCTTAGCAACAGCAACAGAGTTGGTATGAAGGTTCTTTGCATTCTCAGCAAGAATCTTATTAGTCGTTTCGGTAAGCATCTTCTGTGCCTCGACATTCTTAGTCTGGTTATTCATGATAACCGCGATAGAAAGCTGATTCTTCCAAAGAGGAATCACATTGGTAACAATATTGCTGCTCTTCTCAGCAATTGCCATGTTATTACCCTGGGTAGCCTTAATCTGAAGAAGATTCTGCTGCATAACAGCTTCAGTAACCTGCATATCAGCAATACGCTTCTGGATGGAACCGATGAAATCCTGCATTTCAGAAATCTCATAGGTCTCATAGTTTTCAGGATGCTCCTTCATTTCTGCAAGAACCTTCTCGGCCTCCTCCTGACGAAGCTTAGCACCGATGATAAGTTCACGGATACGAGCAATATAAGTTACATTATTGTCGAAAATTTCCTGGAGGGTAGAATTATCCTTAAGTGCAACAAGCTTTGCATTGCCCATCTTTGCAGCAATTGCATTGACGTTTTCCGCAATGTCATTGTACTTAATCTTAATGTTCTCAATAGAAGTAACAAACTTCTTAACAACAGGAAGATGACGAAGGAAATTCTTCCACTTAGTATCAGAATTAATCTCGTCGATATTGATCATATTGAGCTGGGAAAGAAGTTCGGTGGTAAGCTCAACGATTTCCCCACCATCGCCTGCCTTGACGGAAGAGAGGAACCTTTCTCCGTTCTCGGCTACTACAGAATTAAGCTCGGAACCATATTCATGAACCGTAGTAAGGTTATGAACATCGACCTTTTCAGTAAGCGCCAAGTACTTGGAACGTTCCTCGGGAGTAAGCGCAGCAAGACGCTTCTCATAATCGTAACCAGCCACAGTAGCGCTATGAGCTACAGTAATGTCTTTAGTAAGTGAATTTGCCATGTTTAAATAAATTAAAAATTAAAAGTTATTGATATATTTTTTTATATGTTTTTCAAAATTTTCTTCAGAAACAGATATCCAATCATATTTAGAATTAGTAAGATAAATAACATAAATTGGATTATCAAGTTCTTTTCCTGTTTTTGGATCTGTTGTTTGTTTAACTATTACATCAATTTTATCAAGAGAGATTGTTATCCCCTCCCGAATCTGTATAAGTTTATTACTTTTATAACATTTAGTATTTTTCATACATGCTTAATATAGTGTAAAAACAAAAAAATTCAAAATTATTTTAAGAAAATAATCTCATAAAAACCAAAATATTAATATAAAACTTTATTTTTGTATATATAGAAATATGTTATTGATTATTTCATGGTATTTGGTAATTTAAATAGTGTTCTGGAAAATGAACAGACAATAATGGAAGCTGTAGAATCTAATATTTTAACACAGCAATTATTATCAGGACAAACAGAAAGGAAACAAAGTAGGGTATCTAAAATATTATATGCTTTATCACACTACGGAATGAATTATTCCGACCAGGTAATGAAGAATATAAGAGCTATCCCTGCAGATAAATCTTTACAGCCGAAAGATGATTTACTTATTAATCAATCTTTATATGGCGGCATGCTTAATAACTGGCGTCAGAAAGGTGAAGAAGATAAGGATTTCAAAGAAAAAACACTCGAAGAAAAAAGAGGTAAGCTCCGTAAACTTGCAGGTCAACCTGAACTTGAAGATATTCTTGATGTTATGTCTAATGAATGTATCGTTTATGACGATGACGAAGCATATATTGCACAACCGTTTATTGATACAGGTCTTACGCAACAATTAACAGAGAAATCAGCAGAAGAACTTAGGAATGCAGTTGATACCGCATTCTATAAGATGTATATGTTCCTTGAATGGAAAAAGACTGCTTGGGATGATTTCAAGAGATGGTTAATTGACGGTGTACTTGCATATGAAATAGTTTATGATGATTTAGAAAATCCTCATTCTATTATCGGTATTATTGATATTGATCCTGTTACATTAACAAAGGTAATTAAAAACGGTACTACATATTGGGTACAGTTTAAAGGTATACAGGGTAAAGAAAGATGGTTGCTTGATATACAGGTTATTTATATTAAGTATGAAGATACCGGTGTAACAGAAAGACAGTCATATCTTGAAAGACTTTTAAGACCTTTCAATATTTATAGAATTGTTGAACAGGCACAAGTAATTTGGACAACAACTCAAGCTTCATTCAAAACTATGTTTACAATTCCTGTAAACGGTATGAATAAAGCAAAAGGTATGCAGACCCTTTCACAGGCAATGAATAGATATAAGGAAGATATATCTTTCAATGTTGATACTGGCGAACTTACTGTAAATGGTAAAGTTAATATGCCATTCAATAAGGAATATTGGATGCCAGAGAATGAAGCAGGTACACCTAATATTGAAACCCTTGTTGATAATGGACCACAGTTAAATGATTCTGATCAAATTAAATATTTCTTATCAAATCTTTATAGAATGTCTAAGATTCCTGAATCAAGATTTGATAAAGAAGCACAAGCAACATGGTTTGGTTCAGATCCTACTCAACAGTTAAGAGATGAAATTAATTTCTCACGTTTTGTTACAAGAATGAGAAATACTTTTGCTGAAATTATTCTTAAACCTATCAGAATTCAAATCGCGCTTAATATTCCTGATATTAAGAATGATAAGAGAATACTTGATTCTATTTCTCTTCATTTCAATTCATATAACCAGTTCAATGAACTTGCTGAAATGGAAGTTATGACAAAGAGAGTAGAATTTATCGGAACAATGAAAGATTCTCTTGTTATTACAAATGATGAAGGCGAAGAAGAACCATTCTTTGATCCAGAATTCTTAATCCTTAAATATCTTAAGATGTCTGAAGCTGATCTTGAACTTAATAAGAAGATGAAGGAAGAAAAGAAACTTAAGAAAGCAACATCAGGTGGTGATAATGGAAGCGATGAAGAAGAAGGTAATGATGAAGAATTAGGAACTGGTGAAGAAGGCACTGGAGCAGAAGGTGGTGAAGAAGGCGGTGGTGCCGAAAGCGAAGAATCAGGTGGTGAAATCGATTCTGAAATGTTAGGTGATGTTCAACCTGAATCATCTGAAACTACACAAGCATAACCTATGAAAAAATTAAATAATTATATAACAGAAAAGCTTAGAATCAATAAAGATTCTAAGCTTCATTCTGGAGAAACTACAACAATCATCGATAGAATATATATGTTAAGAGGTTCTGATGATGAAGTTATTGATATTATAGTTGATGATTTTGTACAAAAATGTGTAGTTCTTATTGATTCTTATAAACATCCAAACAGTGTACTTAATTCTGTTAAAACATATGAATATTTTTATAATGAATTTGGTACAGATACAGATGAGGATTTTTCAGATTGGAAAGAAATATATCATCAGGTTCCATTAAAAATGTGTAAAGAACTTTGGACTAAATATGGAATCAATAAAATGGATATGAATGATTTTGAAAACATGTTTGGTTCTGGTGAATTTCCAATCATAAATGTTTTTAGAAAGAACAATAACGTAATTTATAATATTACAAGATAAATATGAAATTACAAGATTTTAAAATAATACCAGGTACAGTAATTGATGTTGCTGATCCAAAGTTCATCGGCAGAGTAAAAGCTGATGCGCCTGGTTTATTTAATTCAGAAGTAATGAATAAAGAAGGAATGCCTTGGATATATCCTTTTGTAATGCAGGGATATCAAAGGTTTTCTAAACTTACAAATGGAAGTAAAATATGGATTTTAACCAATAATGATTATCATGAATTTTGGTATTGGCCAATGTTTGAGTTAAATCAAGATACAAGAGACATTATTTCTGCAGAAGAATCCGATTATGATGAAGCAGAAGTTTTACTTTCAAGAAATATGGGTGATAATAGTGTATATATTTATTATACACCAAGTAAAGGAATACAGATACAACAAGGTGAAAATACTTTTATTAATCTGACTTCAGATAATAAAATATATACTACAGCTGGCGACGGACAAGTACTTATTGAAAATAATAATGTATATATTGGAGATAAAGAAACAGGTTCAATGGAAAAAGCTGTAATGGGAACAAAACTTGTTAATTATTTAAAAGGATTTAAATCAGCATTAAAAACAGTGGCAACAGCAGCTAAAGCCGGTTATACAGCAAATATTGCTGGGCCGCTTGATGCAGCTTGTCAGGCACTTGAAAATCCTGAAAATTTACTTGCAGATAAAACTTTTGTCGATTAATTATGTTAGGACAGTATATTTCAAAAGATACATTACCAGGAGATTTATTAGGTAATCTTGAACAGGTAACACTTAATGCAGGATCAAGCTTCTTAGCAGGTGCTGCTACAAGTTCTTTTGCTAAAGCGGGTAATATTGTAAGCAGTGCAGGAACAATCGTAAATACAGTTACTGATCCTAATTTATATAAAAAACTTACTACTGATTTAATTCAGCATGCAGTAACAGTTACTACTAATGAACTTACATCTTATATGATGGATAAAACTACTGAATTATTAGATTTTGGTAAAGTAACTGGTGTATTAGCAGAATCTATTGCATATTGGACTAAAGAAAATTTAAAGACCCCTGGTGAAATTTTAGATGAAATAAAAACTAAAAAAGTAAAAGATGAACAAGATAAATTAGCTAAAGAGGAGCAAGAGAGAGGTATTAATGACGTAAAGGATAAACTTACTAATACTGTTGGACAAATAAAAGATTATAGTGATAAAATAATTGGATCTCTTGATTCTGGTCTTTCAACAATTACAGCTTATCTTACAATGGGGCCTGACTGGGTAGTTAATAAGGTAAATTCATATGTTGCTCTTGGAATAGAAAAAGCTGAATCATTTATAGGTACATATACTGATATGGCTATTCAGGCAAGAGACAGTGCTATTGATACAATCGGACATGGAATAGGTGCCGGGGCAGCTGGTATTGTAAATAATATAGCAATCAGTGCAGCTAAGAAATTAAAAGCAGATACAGAAGGTTTAATTGCAAATGTTCAAACAAAAGCTACAAATGCTATTGTAAAAGCAGTTATGATGATTAGACAGTTAACAGGTATCGCAATTCCGCCGGTTATTCCTCCTCTTCCAAAACTTACATCTTTATTTTAAAATTTAATTAAATTATATATATGAGTGCTAAAGTAAATATTTGTATGTGTGTTAAGAACAGGCCTTCTACCGTAAGGACATCTATTGATACTATACTGAAACAGACATTTGAAGATTATGTTCTTCTACTTTGTGATGATATGTCTTCTGATATGACTATGAACACCCTTCTTGAATATCAGGCAAGATATCCTGGAAAAGTACAGGCATGGCAGAATCAAGAAGAAGGATATATCAACGCACATAATTTTATTCTTTCAAAAACAGATGCTGAATATATTTGTTTTATAGACAGTGATGATTTTGTAGATGAAAGAAAACTTGAAGAACAAGTTAAATTTTTAGATGAACATCCAGATGTTGATGTTGTTTCTACTTGTACAATGTTTCCTAATAAACAAGTTCTTATTAACAGTGCTGTTGAATTAGATAATGATACTATTACAAAAGCATTACAGAATAAAATTCCAATCAGTACAATATGTCATTTCGGAAGTGTAATGTTCAGAAGAAAATGTTTAGAAAAATTTACAGGTAATATTTATTTCTATGATGAATATAATACAGGTAGATGTGGTGACGGGTTCTTATATACATTACATTTCTTAGGATATAAATTTGCAAATATTATTTCTACTATATATGTATATTCTAAAGGACTTATTAAAAACAGTCTTACAAATACAGTAGATCCTGAATTTGCAAACAGTATGGATTTATTGGATTATGAAAATAAGAAAATGTTTACTTTAGAAATGTTCAATAATTATAATCCACAGAAAAAGAAAAGAGGTAGACCAAAGAAATCTACCATTTAAATACCATAAAATAATTAAAAAGAAAGGATATTGATTTATTTTCAATATCCTTTCACATTTATAATATCATCTACTTCTTTACTTCCAAGTGGAATAAATTTTCTGGCAATAGCACGCATAGCAGGCTCCGGAATATCACCCCTACGTCTGTTAATACAGATTTCAAGAGGAGTATCCATATTTACACCTACGACAGTTGCACCATATCCTTTAAGGAATGAAATCATATCCTTACGATATCTACCGGTATTTGTATCATCAATAACAAAGTTTTGCTTTTTCTTACAAAGTTTTGCAATCTGGAAATGTTCTTCTGTAGTTACCTGGTGTTCCTGTCCGGAAGTAAGAACTGCCTTTTCATCCGCGCTTGAAGTAAATCCAAGCTTTGCCCTAATAATATCACGGGATATAACAGGAAGCTTGGGTTGATTCTCTTTAATCCAGGTGGATTTACCGGATCCAGGAATACCAACCATAAGGTAAACTACGAATTTAGAGCCAGTTAGCTTATATGATTCAAGTGTTTTCATTATTTAATCTTATTATAAAGTATAAGTAATACATTTATATATAGTAACAAATAAATAAAAATTCAATATGCCGGCCAATAGTTTAATAACAGAATTTAATCCGGTAAAAGATACAATTAACGGTCAAACTGCTGAAAGAGTTGTTTGGACCACTAAAGCATTAAACTTAGCAGTTGATGCTATTAAAAAAGGTTTACCACTTAAAACTAATCCGTTTTGTGGTAAAAATGTTCAGTTGCTTAAACCAGATTTAGTATATAGAAGAACTCAAGAAGAAATAGAAGATTGGATGCGTTGTAGGGATGATATTGTTTATTTTGCAAGCAAATGTTTCTTAATGACTCCAGAAGGTCTTAAACCTTGTAAACTTAGATCATATCAAGAAAAATATTTAAGACATGTTAAAGCTAACAGATGGAGTATCTATCTTGCTGCAAGACAGTGTGGTAAAAGTACTACAACAGGTATTGCAATTCTTCATGAAATATTATTTAATATTGATAAAACGGGATTAATCCTTTCAAAGTCAGGTCCTGCTGGTATTGATTTACTTTCTAAGGTTAAAGATATGTATCTTAATTTACCATATCACCTTAAAGCAGGTACTATGAAATGGAACCAACATGAAATTTCATTTGATAATAATTCATCAGTATCAACAGAAGCTTTCTCACCTACTGCTGGACTTGGTAAGACAATCAACTTCCTTATTCTTGATGAGTTTGCATGGTGTCCACCTAATGACGTTGAATTATTCTACAATAACATTATACCTACAATTTCTACTATGTCTAATAGTAAAGTTTGTATAATGTCTACTCAGAATGGATTTAACTTATTCTATAAGTTGTATAAAGGCGCAACAGAAAAGACAAATCAATATGCCCCATTTAAAACTGACTGGGATGAAGTTCCTCAGTTTAATCTTGAAACAAAGCAATGGGAAAAGAGAACAGATGAATGGAAGAAGATGATGGTAGGTATTCTTGGATCTGAAGAAGCTTTCTATTATCAATATGGTACACAATTCAGCGCTTCTGACTACTGTCTTGTATCAAGAGAATGCCTTTCTGTTCTTCGTGATAGAGCTATCCTTTTTGAAGTAAGACAAAATCTTGATATTTTCTTACAAAGAAAAGATAACTTATATTGGCATCCGGAATTTGATTTTGAAGAATTAAAAACAGGTTATTTTATTATTCTTGCTGACCTTGCAGAAGGTGGTGGCGGTGATGCTGACAGCACAGTATTCCATATTCTTCAATTAGTAGGAAAAGATAAATTCAAACAAGTTGGCTTCTGGAAATGTAATAACCTTGACCTTGAACATGCTGCTCTTGATTATTGGTTAATGGCAGCACAGTTATTTAATAATGACAGATGTATATTCTCTATTGAATGGAATACATATGGTGCTCTTTTCTATCAGTATCTCCTTAATTTAAATGAAACTGATTATATGAAAGATGCTATTTGGAGATTTAAATTTTCAAGAGACGGATTTGATACAACAAGAATAGTACAATATAAGAAAGGTCCAGAAGATGAAAATATACCAGGGCAAAATAATACAAAAAGAAAAACTATTCCGGGTATTAAATTTACTGGTGGAAATAAGAAAACTGCATGTGCACTTCTTAAGATGGAACTTGAGAAATTCAATATAGAAATATATGATCTTGTAACTGTAGGTGAAATTGAAAACTTTGAAGACAAAAATGGTTCAGGTACATATAAAGCATCTTATGGACATGATGATATAGTTATGACTCTTTGTCAGATACCTATGTTGAAAAATACTCCAAAGTATAAAGATTTTGTTGAAGAATTTGAAATAAATAATATTAAGACAAATCTTCCTGATGCACAGGCAAAATCACAGGAATGGGATGGTAATATATTCGGTATGAATGAAATTCTTTCTGTATCTGATTCATTCAATAATCAAGAAGGCAGTTTATATGATCTTGGATATGACTATGGAATGTCTGGAGATTTGTATTCCTTCTAAATTTTATTTTTAGATATAGAGTGCGAGATATAGTAAAACAAAACTATATCTTATGAATTAAATGAATATTACAGGATTTTTTATGAAAGCATTAAAAGAATCATTCTTTATGAAACTTGTTAAAAACAATACAGGAGTTAGTTCTAAGAACTTCTTCCTTGTATGTGTAACTATTATCGGACTTGTAATGCTTGGTACACTTGTAGCAGGTTTTATTGTTGATATGATATTTAATCATACAATATCAATAGATATGGGAAGCGCTGCTGCATATATTGGAGCTGTAGCATCATTATTTGCAGCCGCTGGACTTACTAAGGCAGGTTCTGAATGGTCTGAAAACAAATTTATATATAATACTTCTCATATGCAAAAAACACAAACCTGTGAAGGTGATGATGAAGAGGTTCCAATTCCGGATGAAGAAGTAGTAGAAGAATAAAAAAATAAGAGCATGGTTAATAAACCGTGCTCTTTTCATTTACTTCATATTTAGTCGGTACTGACCAATCTATTTTATAATACCAACCCTTTGAATAATCTTTTTTAATTATACAATAATATCCCAATTTCATTAATTCATTTCTGATCATGCCACGTATATAATCATGATCTATAATATGTCTGAATACATATTCATTGTTCAATTCATATATATTAACAGCATACTCTCCCTGCTTAGCTTTAGCCTCTATGACTTCTAATATATAATCCAAAATCTCTGAAAGAGCATGTTTCTCGCTCCTCCAGAGTTTTGTCAAATCAGCCATTTCCCAGGCTGACTTTCTTTTATTTAGTTTACTCACCATAATTCTTATTGAAAATATGAAGGGCAAGCTTCATGATATCTTCACCCTCCTTGTCAGTGTTATTCTTTACCCACTCAATGATTTCAGGCATCTTGCCGGCACGGAATTCAGAAGCTTTCCGCTTCTTCTCTTCCATCTCCGGGTCATAAGCGCCGGCAACTACATCACCGATTGTATGAGCAGGTCCCCAAACATCAGTGAAGAACTTATTCATAGAATAATCAACATCCAGAATGAAGCTGCCAAGGTTATACTGATTATTAGAGTGAATATCATTCACAGTAGCCCTATTGACTATATTCATAGCCCATTCCTTATACTCCTTCATAATCTTCTCCTCATCCATATAGTTCACATACCGGAGGTTAGCCCTATTGATAGTGTTGTCAATAGGATTCCAAATCATGGCAGTATAGGTAGTAGAAACGCCATAATCTTCACAGTGGTTACGGAATCGAGGAGTAGCAAAGCGGTAGGAAGCAGAAGTTACACCTACCAGATAACCTTCACCCTTCCACTTACGTCCAGCATCAACAGAAACCCTGAGGTTGAAATTCTGAGCAACCTCCTTATCAAAGACAGCTTTATTGATGATATCCAGGTGGTTGTTCTGCATGAACTTCAGATAAGCTTCCTTATCAATCAAACCCTCTTCCCAACCAGCGCCGAAGGCGATAGGCATCTCATAAAGGTCATAGTGAGGAAATGCAGCCCAAGTACCCCATTCATCAGAGAAGAATTCTTTCTTCTCTTCATCCCAATAGGTGAAGTAGCAATAATCATCCTCATACCTGCCATGATAATCACGGCCTACGAAGAAGATCTTATTGATACCGGCTTCCCTAGTACGCTTCAGGCAATAAGGAATACCAGCATACCCAAAGGTCTCTTCAGGATGCTCTTTCTCATGTATAGAAAGCTGATTGAACAACTGTTCAAGAGCCTTGGTAGCAGTCTCAATGTGATTATTATTGGAATTGCGGGCGGGAGTAGTGTTGATATTCTGTTCCATAATGCTTGTTGTTTTGGTTCTTACATTAATAATATAGAGTGATTTTCCAAAAATTCAAAAAAATAAGAGGATATTTTATTTATCCTCTTTACTTTTTTCAAAACATGGTGCAATATCAAAATAAAAAAGTTTTTCTTCTTGTAATGTATATTCACTGATTATTGAATTATCTGGTATTTCAATATCAATATTTGTTACTAAATCAGATTGAAATGCTCCTTGTCCGCAATTTACTAAATATCCAAAGGCAGGTTTACCTTCAAAGAAATTTTTTAACTGAATTACTACAGGACCGTCAAACTTAACTCTTCTTTGTAATGCCGGAACAAAATAATATCTATTCGATTCCATTACATAATATTTGTCTACCTCAAATTCAGTAAGATAATATTTCTTCGACTTAGTATTAAAATAATCATTATATGCTTCTAATAATTCATTCATTATCTTCAAACTTAAAAGTATGTTCGATAAATTTAATCTTTCCTTCTTCTGTAGTAAGATCCCAAGCATCAACAGGTGTAAACTTATTTCTTGTATATTCAATATTTTTACCATTCGGAAGAGTTGTACTTAATTGTTTTTCAACCTTATATACAAATCTACCATACTTCTTACCATTTCCAAAATCATTCCAATCTACTCCTTTTTGCTCTTTACACATTTGAATCTGCTCATCTGCATTATGTCCAACAAGTTGCTTGTGGGGAAGATATGTTTGTGCTGTCTGTTGCTTAGAATTCTTTACACAGTCAAGCTGTCTATAAAGGAACCAAGCAAAAGCATCATTTTGATTAGGAACAGTCCAACACTTACAATCAAACTGGGCAAGCTTAAGTTTCATAATGGAGTCTTCTGTACCATTACCTGGAGCTCCCTTATGAAATACATTATAACATATAAACTGTCTATTAAACTCACTTGTTGCAAGAGATGCAAGAATAGACTGAATCTTACAA
>Ga0265299_10003517_pt1 | contig 15235 bp, 18 predicted proteins | sample AusTroGonzalo_MG_4_FD_193485 | JGI IMG/M metagenome (GOLD analysis project Ga0265299, IMG submission 193485) | Bovine rumen microbial communities from tropical cattle in Woodstock, Queensland, Australia - Gonzalo_02 | ecosystem: Host-associated > Mammals > Digestive system > Stomach > Rumen ... | reverse complement strand
TCAAGGAATTAAAGATAGCTCAATCACAGTTGGTGCGTATATCCGACAAATAATGGAATATCTTGTTGATGGCCTTGAGCGTAAAGCATTTTACTATGACCAAAAGAAGGCCAATGCCGCGATTGAATGGATTGAGGAGCATACATTCCACACAGAGGGAAAATTGGCTCCGAGCAATCTGATTCTTGAATTGTGGGAGAAGGCTTTTGTCTCTGCTCTGTTCGGGATCGTGGATGAGAACGGATTGCGACAGTTCAGAGAGGCGGTATTGATAATCGGCCGTAAAAATGGCAAGAGCTTGTTGGCGGCCGCCATTGCAAAGTACATTTGGCAGATTGAGGGAGGTTTTGGTGCGAAGGTTTACAACATAGCTCCGAAACTCGATCAAGCCGACATCATATACAATAACATCTGGCAGATGACACTACTTGATCCAGAGTATCAAGCGTTAAAGGAATACTATTCCGAGAAGGATCATCAGAAGAGAAAAGTACACGATGATTCAGATCTGCCAAAACACAGGCAGACAGACTTGTTCATAACTGCAAGTAATTCCCAAGTCAAGAAGATAGCATTCTCTGCCAAGAAGTCAGATGGATTCAATCCTTCCTTGTGCATCTGTGATGAGATTGCATCTTGGGAAGGTGACGCAGGACTAAAACAGTATGAAGTTATGAAATCTGGTATGGGTGCCAGAGAAGAGGGGATTCTCCTATCCTGTACCACGGCCGGATACATAAACGATTCCATATACGATGAGATATTCAAACGATGCACACGATTCTTGAAGGGTGACAGTAAAGAGAGAAAACTGTTGCCTTTTTTGTATGTCATTGATGACATCTCAAAGTGGAACGATATCAATGAACTGCGGAAGTCAAATCCGAATCTCGGTGTGAGTGTGTCCGTGGACTTTATGCTTGAGGAGATCGCGATTGCCGAGGGATCGTTATCAAAAAAAGCCGAGTTCCTCACCAAGTATTGCAATATCAAGCAGAACTCATCACTTGCGTGGTTAGACGCACAGACAGTTGAGAGGTGTTTTAGAGAGCAACTCAATCTTGAGGATTTTGCCTCTTCGTACTGCGTTGCCGGAATCGACCTATCCCAGACAACAGACCTCACGGCTTGTACCATCGTTCTGGAGAAGGGTGGAGAACTGTATGTGTTTGCCAAGTTCTGGCTCCCTGCGGAAAAGATAGATGAGGCATCACAGAGAGATGGTCTGCCATATAACATATACATTCAACGCGGTTTACTTGAGCCGAGTGGAGACAACTTTGTTGACTATCACGATTGCTACAACTGGTTGACGAAGTTGGTTGAAGAATATGAGATTTTGCCTCTCCAAGTAGGATATGACCGATATTCTGCAAACTATCTGATACAAGACCTTGAGAGATTCGGATTCCGTACTGATGACATTTTTCAAGGAGACAATCTCTGGGGAGTTCTCCAAGAGATGGAAGGCTTGATGAAGGATGGCAAGGTGCATTGCGGTGACAATGATCTATTAAAGGTGCATCTGCTCAATTCCGCAATCAAGATGAGTGTTGAGAGGGGTAGAGGCAGATTAGTGAAACTATCACCCAATATGCACATAGATGGTGTCGCGGCACTTGCGGATGCGTTTTGTGTCCGTCAGAAATGGTATGACGAAATCGGAGACCGATTGAGGAACGAACAATGAGCCTATTCGATATTTTTTTGAAGAACAGACCAAAAAAGAACGATGGAAATGCAACAACATTCAAAATGCTGAATGGATACACACCCAAGTTCACATCTTGGGGTGGTGAGATTTATGAATCGGAGCTTATCCGTTCTGCAATAAACGTGAGGGCAACTCACATCAGCAAATTGAAAGTTGATTTGCAAGGATCAGCGCGTCCGGCACTCCAAAAGAAACTTTTGAAGGCTCCAAACCAGTTCCAAACTTGGTCACAGTTCTTATATCGAATATCAACGATACTTGATATCCACAATACCGCATTTATTGTTCCCGTGTATGACAAGTATGGGGAGCCGAGCGGTGTTTTCTGTCCTTTACCGCAGAAATGCGAGATAGTTCAGTTCGGCAATGTTCCATACCTCAAATATCACTTTGGATGGGGAGAAACCGCATCCATAGAACTTGAATACTGCGGAATACTCACCAAGTTCCAGTATAAATCAGACTTCTTTGGTGAGAGCAATCATTCCCTATTCCCCACTATGGACTTGATACATATTCAGAATCAAGGTATTGAGGAGGGTGTGAAGTCTGCCGCAACTTATCGATTCTATGCACAAGTCAATAACTTCTCAAAGGCCGAGGACTTGGCAAAGGAGAGAAAACGATTCTCGGAGGAGAACTTCTCAAAGGATTCGGAGGGTGGAGGTCTGCTCCTGTTCCCGAATACATATACAAACATCAATCAAGTCAAATCTGATCCGTTCGTTGCGTCTGCCGATGAGATGAAACTTATCAAGGACAACGTTTACCAGTATTTTATGGTGAATGAGGATGTCTTAACAAACAAGGCATACGGTGATTCTTGGTCTGCATTCTATGAGGGAGCCATTGAGCCGTTCGCGATCCAGTTCTCCGAGGTGATGACGAAGATGCTTTTCACCTTGAGAGAGCAGGGCAACGGAAACCTTGTGATGCTGACCGCGAACAGATTACAGTATATGACCAATGCTGACAAGCTGAATGTATCAAGCCAGTTGATTGACCGAGGTGTCATTTCAATCAATGATGCCCGTGAGATATGGAATCTTCCTCCTGTTGAGGGTGGAGATGTCCGAATCATCCGAGGTGAGTATTATGACACGGATGAGAAACTAACAGAGGAGCCGGATGACGGAACAGAAAACTTATAGTGTATATATGCACATATTCCCGAATGGGAAGAGATATATTGGCATCACATCTCAACATCCTGTTGAAAAGAGATGGAGTTCCACGGGGAGTGGTTACCGCAAATGCAATAAGATGTGGAAGGCCATTCAAAAATACGGATGGGAGAATGTAGAACACATAGTGTTATATGAAAACCTCTCCAAAGCAATGGCAGAATCAGCAGAGATTGCCTTGATAAAGGAATACAACACCATTGAGGATGGGTACAACCTTGACAATGGTGGCAATGTATATGGCTCACATACAGAGGAAACCAAAAAGAGAATTGGTGATGCGAATCGTGGGAAAATCGTGAGTGATGAAACCCGTGAGAAGTTAAGAAACAGACCGAAACAGATGGGAGAGAACAATCCTTTCTATGGCAAACATCATACAGAAAGAGTTAAAGCCAGACAAGCCGATTTTATGAAAGGAAACCAGTTCAACAAAGGACATCATCACACAGATGAGTTCAAACGGATGAAGTCAGAGCAGATGCACGAAAAATACAAGGATGGTGGCCATCCTAAATGCCGTGCCGTGATAATGGAAAAGCCGAACGGATCACAGGAGATTTTCTATTCATTAAGGAAAGCCGCAGAAGTGGCAAATGTGAGTGTGACATCGTTACACAACTATATATATGAAGAAAAAACAGTAAACGGATGCAGATGGAGGTACAAAGATGCGTGACAGAGAATACAGAAATATGGAGATGCGATTAACCGAAACAGAGGAGCAGAACTACTATGTTGAAGGCTATGCGTCCACATTTGAGAGATACAAACTGTTTGAGGATGGTGATAATGAATACTTTGAACAGATTGCTCCAGACGCATTTGATGATGCCGATATGAGTGATGCAGTATTCCGTGTTGACCATCAAGGAGCCGTATATGCAAGAACATCCGCAGGAACTGTTGAGATATGGACAGATGAACACGGACTTGCACAGAAAACAGATTTAAGTAAAACGCAGAGGGCAAGGGATTTATATGAGGATATCAAGGCCGGAAATTATCCCAAGATGTCATTTGCTTTTACTGTGGCCGAGGATCATTATGACAAGGCCACACATACAAGGGTTATCGACAGGATTGCAAAGGTATTTGATGTATCACCCGTCAGTTTTCCTGCTAACCCTACAACAGAATTGAGCGTTTCAACACGCGACTATTTCAACGGAGTGATTGAAATGGAGAAAGCGGAGAGACTGGAGTGTGAAAGGCGCGAGATCGAGTTGCTGAAACTGAAAACAAAGATTCTATGCGAGGTATAAAAAATGAAACTCAATGAGATGACCATCGAGGAGATGGAAACACGCAGAGCCGAAATCAGCGCAGAAATTGATGGTATCGAGGATAAAGAAACCCTTGAGGCCAGAAAGGCAGAGATCGAGGCTATTAACGCAGAACTTGAAACACGCAAGGCCGAGGAGACAGAGAAAGCCGAAATCAGAAAGGCCGTTGCAGAGGGTGCCGGAGTTGTTATCCGCACATTCGCAGAGGAGAAGAAAGAAATGAAAACACCCGAAGAGATCAGATCAAGCAAAGAATATGTTGATGCATTCGCACGTTACCTCATCAGCGAGAATGACGCAGAATGCCGCGCACTCCTTACAACCGATGCATCCGGCTCCGTACCCGTTCCCACACTTGTTGATGAAATCATCAGAACGGCTTGGGATAACGATGAGATACTCTCCAGAGTACGCAAGACTTACATCAAGGGCAATCTCAAAGTTGCTTTTGAACTGTCTGCTGATGGTGCATATGTACACACAGAAGGCACATCCGCTCCCACAGAGGAGGCTCTTGCACTTGGTATCGTGACTATGATCCCCAAGAACATCAAGAAGTGGATTCACATCTCTGATGAGGCAATCGCAATGGGTGGTGAGACACTTGTTCGTTACATCTATGATGAGCTTACCTATCAGATAGTGAAGAAACTGGCCGCTCTGGTTGTTGCAGATGTTGCACAGGCTCCCACAAGCGCAACAAGCTCTGCCGCATCCGTTGCAAAGATCACCGAGGCTCCTTCGGTTGTTACATTCGCTGACGCATTCGCAAACCTCTCTGATGAGGCAAGAAATCCCGTCATCGTAATGAACAAACTGACATATGCAAACTTTATTGCCGCACAGGCAGGAGGCAACTTTGCAGTTGATCCTTTCCGTGGAATGCCCGTTCTGTTCAACAATAGCCTTCCGGCATACGATAGCGCATCTGCAAATGCAGTATATGCATTCGTTGGTGACCTCTCTGGTGTACAGGCTAACTATCCCGAAGGTGACGGAGTTGTCATCAAGTATGACGATGTTACCGAGGCAGAGGCAGATCTTGTCAAGATCGTTGGCCGTCAGTATGTAGCACACGCACTCACCGCTTGTGGCAGATTCTGCGTTGTTGCAAAGCCTTCCGCAGTTACAACCTAATGGCAAAGATCAAACTGTTAAGAGATACAAGAATCAACCATAAGGCAGGGGAAATCGTTGAGGTTTCTCCTGCCGAGTTGGCTTTTCTTATATCGGTAGGCTCCGCAGTTGAAGTTGCTATGAAAACACCCGATGCAGAGCCGAAAACAGAGAAGAGGGCAAGAGCAACCAAAAAATGAAATTATTAATTGCTATACCCACAAATGACTATATGCATTATCAATTTGTTGAATGCTTGACAAAACTGGTCAAGAGACTTGATGAGGATGGCATTGAATACGATATTGCATATCAAGGTGCAACTCTGGTCTATGTAGGACGCGACAAACTGGCCCAAAAGGCAATGAATGAATGCTATACGCATATGTTGTGGCTTGATTCGGATATGATTTTCACCGAGGACTTACTTGATGATTTGATGTTCTCCGGCAAACCATTCGTAACAGGAATAGCACATTCCAGACGCGCTCCGCACGTTTCTTGTGTATTCAAGGAAATATGGCCGAAGGTTGACCGATGGGAGGGATGCGAATATCCATCAAACACTTTCCGAATCGGTGGATGCGGTTTTGCTTGTGTACTCATTGAGACAGAGATTGTCAGAAATGTCTACAACAAGAACGGAACGGCATTTTTCCCGATGCGTGAACTGGGAGAGGATTTGGCATTCTGTAAAAGAGCAACGGAAATGGGATATGAGATATGGGCCGAGCCTTGTGTTCGTTTAGGACACATCGGACATATCACCATATATCCAGAGTACGAACAATTATACAGAGGTAATATCTATGGCACAGACAACAATGCTTGAAAAAGTCAAAACTGCATTGAGAATCGGCACGAACGCATATGATGATGAACTGACAGGATACATTGAATCCGCAAAACTGGATCTGGGTATCGCAGGAGTATTGCTCCCTGCGGAACTTGATGCAATCTGCGACACGGCCATCATCACATATGTCAAAACAAAGTTCGGTGAGCCGGACGAATATGACAGGCTCAAGGCATCATATGATGAACAGAAGGCACAGTTGTCAATGGCCACGGGGTACACAGTATGGACAGATCAGACATAATAACTCTCATATCTGTATCCAGAACACAGGATGCATATGGCCAATGGGTTGAAACTGAATCTACCAATGATGTGTATTGCCAAGTAGATAGCGTATCACAGAGTGAGTTCTTTGAGGGTGGCCGAAACGGCCTCAATCCAGAGTTCAGATTTACTGTGTTTTTCGCTGACTACAACAACGAAACCATTGTTGAGTACAAATCACAGAGGTATTCCGTGTATAGGACATATTTGACGCGGAATGACAGACTTGAGTTGTACGTTGAGCGCAAGGGTGGCACCAATGGCACGGAGAGTGAGAATAACGGCTGACAAGCTCGGAGAGGAGATAGGGAAGATCCTTGAGGAATATGGTGGAGATGTGGAACACAATCTCGATGAAATCACCAAGAAGGTTGCTCAAAAAGGACGCTCCGCACTCCGCAACGAATCAAAGGCCAAGTTTGGAGGCACGGGCAAGTATGCAAGTGGATGGACAGTAACTCCTGTTAAGTATCCACATTATACATCCGTGGTGATCCACAATAAGTTGGCAGGACTTCCACATCTGTTGGAACACGGCCACGTTCTCATACTCGGAGGCCGAAAAGTCGGAACAGTTGATGGCAGAGAGCATATTGCTCCTGTTGAAGAAGAATTAATCGAACAGTATCAACGTGAGGTATTAAACGCACTATGACACGGATCAATGTTGCCGATATGATTAAAAGTATCGGACTTCCATACTCTTATTATCAGTTTCCAGAGGGAACGGCACAGAAACTCCCGTTCGTGGTATTCTTTTTCTCCGGCTCTGATGATCTGTACGCAGACCAAGAGAATTATCAGAAGATATCCACACTCAACATAGAACTCTATACCGCTCAAAAGGATTTTGCACAGGATGCCGCGATTGAGAAGATACTCAATGACAATGGCTTAACCTACTACAAAGAGGAGAATTATATCGATTCTGAAAAGATGTGGCAGACCGCATATGAATGTGATGTTATTCTCCAAGATATAGTTACCACTTAAGGAGGTAATCAAAATGGCTAACAAAGTTAAGTATGGCCTTAAAAATGTCTATTATGCAGTAGCAACAATAGACGCAGACAACAAGGCCACATATGCAACACCCGTTGCAATCAAGGGTGCAGTAAATCTCTCTCTTGATGCACAGGGTGACACAACAAAGTTCCGTGCCGACAATATGAACTATTGGATCGGACAGAGCAACAACGGATATGATGGAGACTTTGAGGTTGCACTCATTCCAGATTCATTCAAGAAGGATGTTCTTGGATACAAGGTGGATGGAGATGGTGCGCTTTATGAAGTTAAGGACGCTCCGACAACTTATTTTGCGCTCCTGTTCCAGTTTGAGGGTGACGAACACGCAACCAAGCACGTTCTGTATAAGTGTTCTGCAACAAGGCCCACAATCTCTGGATCAACAACAGATGAAACCATTGAGCCGCAGACCGAGACACTCAACATCACGGCAGACGCAATCACAGTTGCCGCAGTAAATGAGGATGTTGTCAAGGCATCTGCAAAGTATGGTGATGCCGCATATGCAAACTGGTTTAGTGCAGTACATCAGCCGACCGCATCTCCTGTCATCACAACCTAATAAGGAGGATTTATGTTCAAGGAAATCAAAATCGGAGAACAGATTATCCCGATGATTGCCAATGGTGCGACACCTTACCGATATAGACAATTATTCCATAAGGACATCATCACAAAGATGAATGAGGGAGTAAATGCAGATGACGCGGCAGAGATGGCATCCGAATTGGCATTCATAATGGCAAAGTCTGCCGAGAAGGCAGATATGTCATCACTTAATCTGGAGGCATTTGATAAATGGCTTTCACAGTTTGAGACCTTTGATATCGTACAAGCCTCCGAGCAAATATTCAGCGTTTATGTGGGGCAGGAAGTCACCACATCAACTGCAAAAAAAAAGACAAGCGCAAAACAGAGCGCGAAATGACAACTGGTCTATACCTACTCCGATGCATTCAAGCAGGATTGAATCTGTCAGACTTGGATGCATTGGAGTACGGAATGATTTTGGATATTCTGACCGAATCATCAAATGATAGTTATAAATACAAAGAAGTAGCGTCACAGGATGATTTTGATAGGTTTTAGATATGGCATATAAAAAGCACATAGCCGGAATCACAATAGAAATAGAAGGCGATACCTCCAAACTGGTCAAATCACTTGACCAAGTATCAAGCAAAATTGAGAGGGTTGGTAAGAAGATCGAGGGTGTAGGCAAAGACCTCACCAGAAATCTTACAACACCAATAATTGCCGCATTTGGTGGAATCATAAAAACAACCGCAGATTTTGATTCCCAGATGAGCAGAGTACAAGCAATATCTGGTGCAACGGCAGAAGAGTTCCAGACAATGCGTGACAAGGCCCGTGAGATGGGAGAAACAACAAAGTTCTCCGCAACAGAATCTGGCGAGGCTTTTGAATATATGGCAATGGCCGGATGGAAGTCACAGGAGATGCTCGATGGTATAGAGGGCATAATGAATCTGGCGGCCGCATCTGGTGAGGAACTTGGCACCACATCAGATATTGTCACGGATGCACTTACTGCATTTGGTATGAGTGCAGACCAATCTGGAAGATTTGCGGATATCTTGGCATCTGCCGCCACAAATGCGAATACCAATGTGTCAATGATGGGTGAATCATTTAAGTATGTTGCACCCGTTGCAGGAGCATTGGGATATTCGGCAGAAGATGTGGCTATTGCTCTTGGTTTGATGGCTAATTCTGGCATCAAGGCCGATATGGCAGGAACATCCTTGAGAAATATGTTCAATAGGATGGCAAAGCCAACAAAAGAATCAGAGATGGCAATGGAACGTCTTGGCCTTGCTCTTTATGATGATGAAGGCAAGATGTATTCGTTCCGTGACATAATGGATCAGTTGCGCTCATCTATGTCTAACATAAACATAGACTTGGGTGAATACAACACAAGGCTTGATGATCTGGATGCCGCGCTTGAAGATGGCACAATCACTCAAAAAGAGTATGACAAAGAGCTTGAGGAATTAAACCTCCAGACATTCGGTGCCGAGGGTGCTGAAAAAGCAAGAGCGGCCGCAATGTTGGGTGGTACACGCGCAATGTCTGGTCTGTTGGCCATTGCGAATGCATCCGAGGAGGACTATCAGCAATTAACAAAGGCCATTGATGAATCATCCAATGCCTATGCAAAGTTAGCAGATGGATCTGTTGTTCCCTTAAGTGAGGCAATGGCATCCGGCCAAGAGATAATTGAACAATACAATGGTGCGGCCGAGGCAATGGCCAACACTATGCAGAATAATCTTGCAGGGCAGTTGACGATTCTGAAATCACAACTGCAAGAATTGGCAATATCACTCGGTGATTTGATAATGCCACTTGCAAGAGAAATCGTGTCAAAGATACAAGGCATTGTTGATTGGCTCAATGCTCTTGATGATAGTCAAAAAGAAACCATCTTAAAGATTGCCGCAGTAGTGGCCGCAGTTGGGCCTGTGCTTATTATAATAGGAAAAGTTGTAACAGGAATTGGCTCAATCATATCGGTGGCAAGTGGTCTGATCGCGGCCATATCTGCAATCTCTGCTCCTGCTCTTATTGTCATTGGTGTCATAACCGCTCTAATTGCAATAGGTGTTGCTTTATATAAGCATTGGGATGACATCAAGGAAGGTGCAAGACAACTCGGAGAAGTATTCTCCAAAGTCTGGGGAGATATCACAAAGAAAGTCACCGAGGCTTGGGAAAATGTGAAAACCAAGACATCCGAGGCAATGAATAACATCAAGGAAAAGATTGCCAACTCACAGATTGCACAGGCCGCATCAAAAGTATGGGATGCAATGAAGAAAACCGCAAGTGATGCATTCAACTCAATCAAGAGAGCGTATGACGAACACGGAGGAGGTCTCAAGGGTGCAGTTGCCGCATCTATGGAGGCAATAAAGCAATATTATTCCGCAGGATTCAACTTTATCGACAATCTGACGGGTGGGAAACTCTCCGCGATCAGAGATAAGGTGTCAAATGTATTTTCAAGCATAGTTGACCACGTTAGAAACGCAGTTGACAGAATCAGAAATGCATTCAACTTTGATTGGCATCTGCCTCACATATCCTTGCCGCATTTTTCCATAGATGGTGAGTTCTCTCTTGATCCTCCGAGCGTACCGCATTTTAGCATTGATTGGTACAAGAAGGCAATGAATAGTGCTTATATGCTGAATGGTGCAACGATATTCGGAGCAAGTGGAGGCCATCTTCTTGGTGGAGGAGAGGCAGGATCTGAAATGATTATCGGCACGAACAAGTTGATGCAGATGATAGGACAGGCAAAGGGTGGCAACACATACAACAATCAATTTGTGATAAATGGTGTTGACCGCGATCCACAGGAATTGGCACAGGAAATCTCATATTATCTTGATATGCAACTCCAGAGGACTTCGGAGGTATTCGCGTGAGAAACTATCTGATATTCAATGGCTATAATTCAAAAGATTATGGTGTATATATAAGTGGCCTTAATACTTTTGTCGGTGCAGAGAGGGATGTTGAGGTGGTATCTGTCGCAGGGAGAAATGGTGACCTCACTATCGATAAAGGCAGATTCAAGAATGTTCCCATAACATATCCGGCATTCATATATGACAAGTTTGATATGAATGTATCAGCTTTTAGAGGGATTCTGCTCAACTCAAGAGGATACCAGAGGTTAGAAGATAGTTATCATCCGCACGAATACAGACGCGCAAGATATATGGGGCCGTTTGATCCAGATGTTGTGGATTGGCTCAAGGCAGGAGAGTTCGATATCACTTTTGATTGTGATCCAAGACGATTCCTCAAAAAAGGAGAGGAGTTCATCTCTATCACAACAGGATGCGTGATAAAGAATCAGACCATCTTTGAGGCAAAACCTCTCATCCGTGTATATGGAACAGGCACAATCACCATTAATGGGGTATCTGTTGTGGTGAATACTGCAAATGGATATACAGACCTTGATTGTGAATTGCAGGAGGCTTACAAAGGCACAACAAATTGCAATGGAAACATCACATTGACAAATGGCCTTTTCCCTGTTCTTGCAAGTGGCAATAATACGATAACTTATTCGGGATTCACGCAAGTGGACATTCAACCTAATTGGTGGATACTATAAATTATGATACCTATTCTATTTTCTGAAAACTCAACAACATTCACATCAAATGGCATTGGGCGGTTGTCTGATGCCATTTCTTGTGATGTAACAGAGGAGCGCAATGGTCAATATGAACTCCAGATGGTATATCCTTCGTCTGGAAAACACTTTGAGGACATCACGCTCCGTGCAATCATAGTGGCAAAGCCATCCACAGGCACAGACAATCAGCCATTCAGAATCTATAACATTTCCAAGCCTATCAATGGCAAAGTCACCATAAATGCACAACACATATCATATGACCTCACAAAGAATGTATGTATGCCATTTAGTGTGAGCGCATCCTCATCTGCGTGTCATCAAGTTTTGCAGAGCTTGAAATCGTATGCAGTTGAGACTTGTCCGTTCAACTTCTCCACAGATGTTGTGACAGTTGCATCATACGATCAGAAGGCTCCGGCATCCATCCGTTCACGCTTGGGAGGCACGGAAGGGAGCGTTCTTGACCAATTCCACGGAGAGTATGAGTGGGATGTGTATGATGTTAAGTTCTGGGCGAATAGAGGGCAAACAAAGAACATTCCTTTAAGATATGGAAAAAACATCACGGACATCAAACAGGAGGCAGAAATCTCCCAGACTATCACGGGAATTGTTCCGTATTGGATGGACAATGAGGGGAACAACCTTGTGACATTGCCGGAAAAGGTGGTCTATTCACCGAATGCATCTGCATATTCACAAAAGTTGACAGTTCCGATGGACTTTTCCGCAGATTTTGAGGAACAACCGACAGAGGCAACACTCCGCACACACGCTCAAGCATATGTGAATCAATCGGGGATAGGTATTCCAAAGGTGAGCATTGATGTCTCATTCGTCAATCTTGCAGATACGGAGGAATATAAGGATCTGATTGCTCTCCAAGAGGTTAAGTTGTGTGACACCATTCCTGTTCAGTTTGAGCCTCTGGGAATAGACACCACGGCCAAGATCGTTAAGACAGAGTATGATGTTCTGGCCGAGAAGTACAAAAAAATCACAGTTGGCTCACTTCGGTCAAATCTTGCAACGAACATCACCGATCAGAACAACAACATTATGACCACAACAAGCGCAAAGTTTGAAAAAGTGGTGACGGAGATAGATAATGCCACGGCTTGGCTCACATCATCTGGTGGATATGTTGTTGCGGTCAAGAACAATGACGGAAGTTGGAAGGAATTGTTGTTCCTTGACACAAATGATGTCGACACGGCCACAAATGTCCTGCGGATCAATGAAAACGGAATCGGATTCTCATCAAATGGTGTCTCCGGCCCATACACACAGGCTTGGACACTTGATGGCAGATTGGTCATTGGTGGCACGAATGTTCCATCAATAACTGTCTATGACAATCAAAGCAATATCATATTCAAAGCTGATGCAACTGCAATGATATGGAATGCCACAAACAGTTCAATGGACGCAACGGGAGTTATTCATACAAATGGTGCAGATATAACGGGAGGAATCATCAAGCAAGGCAATCAATACTATCAAATGGAAATACAAGACGGAAGTATTGTTGTTAAGCAAAAAAGCACACAAACAGTTGTTGGACAGATATCACTTGTTGGCTCAATAACTGGACGCGGAGCAGTTGAAGTTGAAGGGAAAAATGAGGTATTTATTGGCAATACTGCGGATGATTCAGCCATCACAGTTGGTGGTGGAATACATCTTGCAATTCCTTCCTCAAATCAGCTATCAGTAAGCATAACAAATGGTGGAAGTGCTACATACTATACGGGATATGATGGAGATTTTGTTACCGATATTGACTATGACACAATAGACCATATGTCTGACTTCAATGTTGATTGGGATACTATCTACAATGTAGTGACCGACCTCTCTATTGATTGGAATAGTGAATCAGCCTCGTGGAACAATGTGAGCATATCATATCCATACAACATCACTTGGAACAATAATTCTACAAGCGTTGCAACATCACACTCTTCGCGTGATATGATACGCGGAATAGGAACAGTATGAAAGACAATCAGAAAAAAACACCAAAAATCATCAAGATAACAAGGGTAGAAGTAACACCACAGGGCAGAACAGAGCGTGAACTGACACCCGAAGAAGTAGAACAATGGAAGAAGGAACACGGATATGGTTATACAGACGTACAAACTCAATCTGATCCCGAATGAACAAATATTGGCTATCCCTGTTAGTCAGTATGACACAGGAGATGGACGCTTACAGTTTAACCTCTATGCTGACGGAGAATTATACTCACCATCGGGAGCGGTGACGATTCAAGGCACGAAACCGAGCGGAGCGCAGTTTGTTCACATCGCATCTGTTAGTGGAAGTCACATCACATCCGACTTATTCCCCGATATGACGAATGAGGCAGGACAAGTGAGAGCGCAAATCGTTGTGACAGAGGGTGACAACAGGACAGGCTCACAAGTATTCTTTTTGAGCGTACAGAAGGACGCAGAGGGAGAGTTATGATAACACAATCATTTGACCTTAATCTTATACCAGATTCATCACCCGTTGTGGTACATTGTGACCAATATGACACAGGCACAGGCAGACTTGTCATATCGTTATATGAGGGTGAGATGCCATATACTCCGAGCGGATCTGCAACTATACAAGGTAGCAAACCCGATGAAAAAGGATTCTCATATTCCGCAACATTGGTTGGAAATGTAGTAACCGCAAATCTTACCGAGCAGATGAGTTGCGTTGCCGGACGGGTAAGGTGCCAGATAGTTGTTACCGAATCCACAGGAAGAACAGGCACCTTCGTGTTCATCTTGGATGTCCAGAGAAGTGCGCTCCCTTCGGATGTTGATATGTCCGAGAGTGAGTATGAGTTTATAGAACAGGCCATTGAACTGACAGGACAGGCGGTTGTTGATGCACAGGGATATGCCGAGGATGCAGAAGAATCCGCAGAGGATTCCGAGGCTTGGGCGGTTGGAGAACGTGGTGGAGTTCCTGTTTCTCCTTCTGATCCTACATACGAAAACAATGCCAAGTATTGGGCATCACGCGCACAGGGCGGTGTTAGATATTGTGGCTCGATAGCATTTTCATCACTCCCCGTGACAGGGATGCTCGATGGTGATTTATATAACATCACGGATGACTTCACCACGGATGCAAGATTTGTTGAGGGTGCAGGAATAACTTGCAAAGCCGGAACAAATGTTGCTTGGAGAAATGATGTATCAAAGTGGGATTTGTACTTTGTTGGAGTTATTGGTGACTATGTTGGATTGAAGGGCGAAATTGAAATCAATACATCCACATCACTCAACTCCCTCACTACCATTGGCAACTATTACAAGACCGATTCCACAGTTGCGGTCACAGACTATCCGAGCGGTTATGTTGCCGTGACAGGAACTGCAAACTTCCGTCTGACAGTTGAAAAGATGGGAGATGGCTCAACCAATGACATCAAGCAGACATATGTGCTGATAAATAGAATCGAGTATGTGTTCGTTCGTCAGTACAAGAGCGGAAGTTGGGGAAGTTGGCAGAGAATCCTCACATCATCCTCAAATATCGGTGAACTGTCCAATGTGGATTCAAATAGTCCATCCGATGGTGACTATCTCG
>Ga0265299_10003515_pt1 | contig 15237 bp, 34 predicted proteins | sample AusTroGonzalo_MG_4_FD_193485 | JGI IMG/M metagenome (GOLD analysis project Ga0265299, IMG submission 193485) | Bovine rumen microbial communities from tropical cattle in Woodstock, Queensland, Australia - Gonzalo_02 | ecosystem: Host-associated > Mammals > Digestive system > Stomach > Rumen ... | reverse complement strand
AACGAGTAAAGGAATATCTCGACGAAATCAAGGTCCCCTACACCGAGGAAAATGCCGATGGCATGACTGTGCTCAAACTCAAGTACAACGAGGACTTGCTTGCAATCTTCCCTCCTGATGAAGGTGCGGATGAATTTCATGCAGTAACCGCATACAACGGAAAGGTGCAGCAGTACGGTAAGATGGCCCTTGATGACCTTAAAAAATGGCTCTATGCCGTATTCATAAAGCAGTCTCCTGATTATGTCTATGTGGATGAAGCTCCAACAGAAAATAATTAGGTAAATTTGCAGAATACCCCTTGCATTTTGCCATAAAAGTGCTATATTTAGGAATGCAGTACGTTAGTGGTGAGAACACCTGGCTAGGGGCTGGGTGGTGGTTACCGTTGCGATGCGTGTATCGGCGGGATAGTTCATTCCACAAGGGCGGGGCGAGTATCAGGCGCATGACAAACTCCCGTCCGCAAACCTTTTAATTTGGAGCTGTTATGGAAAAAGATTTCCTAAGTTTCGTTGATGACATAGAACGTGGATTTCAACACGTCAATGTCTGCATTGAGCGTGACGATGAAGGTTATTACAGGTGGAAGAAACCTGATGAACCAGACTTTTGGGAAACCATGAAGGAAGACAGGCCGAAGACAGCCGAGGAAAAGCTTGCTGAGGCTGAGTTCGTCGAATGTGAAGTCGTCGAAGAAAACGCTGTTGCAATCGGATATGCAGCTGGTTAAGGAGAACCTCATGGAAGATAATGGCTTCAATCTTACAGACACCTTGCAATACAACCCGAGCAAGACCTGTCACGAAATCAAGTTCGTCAACAGGATGGGATGTCCAATCTATATCCGTTTCACCAAGTACGATGTGACGGTTGTTGGCGATTATGGATGCTGGGTTTTTAGGGGCAATATTGTAAACTGCTTCAAGTTTTTCCGTGGCGACCACACGAACCCTGGTTATTGGGAAGAGAAGCTGGAAGCCGCTCCACGTTCGCACTATGACCGCACCGTGGATGCCGATGAACTGCGTAAGGCGTTGCTCGACGAATATCCTGAGGATATCAAGGAAGAAGACCTTGACCGTCTGGAAAGCGACCGAGACACGCTTGAATCGTGGTATGACACTGTTATGGAATTGAATGACAGTAAGGGATGGGGCATTGAAACTGAATATCTTTACAGTACGCTCACATCCTGTATCGTTAAAGACCAGTTGTATCTGCGTGTGTGCGAACTTGTGCAGTATGCAGCAAACTATCTTCATGACCAAGGGGTTTACGGTGAAGAGGATTGATTTGGACAAGCTCGCCGCTGAATACGGCCTCGAAATCGAAAAGCACGATGTTGGCCGTTACAAACAGTGGAAGGATGCTGAAGTCATGGTGTTTCTTCCAGGCCATGCGGGCGGTCAGGCTCTTGTCTGGGGAGAATATCCGCCGAAAGGAAGTATCGCCTATGACGAACCGTCTGACCTAAGCATCTGGAGCAAGCTGGCCCCAGAAAAAGATGGCATTCTCCATTGGCATAGGCACGAATGCTTATGCAACGACACCTTTAACGAACGTTATTTGCGTAGCGTAATCGAAAAGTCTTTAACAATCTACAATAAATATGCGAGTAAACAACATGAGCACAAAGAAGAAGCAGAAGGAGAGTGAATCTCCTATCGTCTACATGATTACAGGCATTGTTCCTTACTCTGGCAGGGACCGCTCGGTAATCTATGTCTATCTTAACAAAGAAAAGGCGGAAAAGCGTTACGAAGAATTGCGTAAAGGCGATTCTTATCTCGATGTGCAGATGGACACCTATGAGGTGGATGACTAAGGTCGGAGGAAATATATGGCAAAAGAAAATGATGAAATTGTATGCGTCCCTCTGGACAAGCTTCTTGTTACCGAAAAGAAGCCGTATAAGGGTGAGCTTGTACCGCCGCCAGTGTTTGCTGATGATTGGGAGACGCAGGGCGTAGACTGCTCGGATGTTCCTTCCGTAATCAAGCCAGACATGGATGGAGCGGCCCTAGCCAAGGTTGCAATAAGCCTTCGTAGAGAAGCGAAAGCATGGCTTAGAAGCAATAAGACTCTGAGTGACAAGGGTGCAAAACTGTTTGCAAAGAACTTTGCATGTGCTATCAAGGCTGCGGTTAACGCCAGTTACAATAACAAGGACCTTGCAGAAATTCTTTGTAAGGAAGGATTTACTGACACGCTGACAATATGGAGGTAAAAATGACACCGAAGTGGCTGGATAATGCTCATCTTCAACCATGTACTGCCAACTTTGAGGTAGGAAAGTTTTATCGTTGCTATTGGAATGTCGATTCTAGGCCAATTGGGTATCGGGCATATACCGTATGCCAGTGTGAACTTGGTTATCAAGAGGAATTGTGTTTTTCTCCAAAGAATAAAAATGATTTAACTCGGTACATGTGTTGTGCTTTCAATAAGATTGAGGATATGGATGGAAATGTCGTTCTACGTCCTCCAAAACCTGTCGCCAAATGCGATAGATGCAAGAACCTGTATGATTCCGATGAAACGAACTTATATAAGTTGAAGAAGCCGACGAACGGAGAGGAATATCACTTACTGTGCAAGGAATGTGCAGAAAAATTCAAACATTTGTATCAACCCCGTTAAAAAGGAGTAATTATGGGATTGTTTTCTAGTGCTTTCAACCTTATTGCAGACACTGCGGATTCCGTTGTCGATGTTGCCTCATCCGCAACCAAGGCAGGCGCCCGTGGAGTAAAGCGAGTTGCAAATGATGCAGAAAAATTGGCAAAAGATGTTGTTGACCCATTTCACATTTTTCACGATGACGAGGACTAAGAGTATGAACAACGAAGTAAAGATGGATGCAAAGTTCGTAAAGGCGCAGCACCATAACAGTAACCCTAACCATGATGCACAGTGGGAAACCGACGGTATCAAGCAACTGGAAGTTTCTGATATTCCTCGGCTCACTCTTTCAATGAAGAACGCTTTGTATAAGTTCAATTACAAGGCAGTGTGCGATTTCATGGCCCGTGAACATGAACTGAACATTTTGAACCCAGATGCATTAAAGGCGTTTATGTATGAGAATGCGATGAACGCTATTGCTACTTTATCCAAGCTCATTATAGAAGGAACTTCCTGCCCTCCAAGGGAATTCTGGTTTGATGAAACGTGGCTGCAAGCAGACATTGCGTTTACCCTTCCGATTCATTGCCGCATCAGGCATTATCCTGAAGACCAGTTTAAGGTCATCTTGGAATTCATCCCGTTTGCAACAGAGATGTCCATTGAAAGGCGCTAGATGAAAAAGAAAAGCACGACACTTACTTTATCCTTGAAGCGTAAATGGTTTGACCTCATCAAAAGTGGGGTCAAGCTTGAGGAATACCGTGAATATAACGAGTATTGGGGCGCCCGTTTCTTTGTAAGAGAACCTGGGTTCAAGGATTGGATTCATGTCCGTATAGATTATAAGGAACTTGTCTTCACATTGGGCTATCCGAAGAAGGATGACATGTCCCGCAGGCTCGTATTCAAGAACCCTCGAATCCAGATTAGAACAGGTAAGCCCGAATGGGGTGCCGAACCAGGTAAAATCTATTTTGTCATCACATGGGAGTCCGCCAATGCCGAAGAGAAACGTGTTTCCGCTGTCGATTTACGAGAAGAACCAGTTTAAACCACCTTATTCTGGAACTTACAACCCGTTAGAAACAGTGTTCATAAAGATACGAGTTATCAAGAGAAAACCTAAAGTTAAATAGGAGAAACTATGGCCACAAACCGTGAATACATTAACGCTATCCTGTTCTCTGGAATGCTTGACGCTTTGCCGCCAGTCCAGATGACAAACTACTTGAAGAACGCTTCCGAACATATCCCGAAGTATGTATACAGGTTCGATAAGGTTGTCGGAAATCCGCCGACTGCTGCGAACACTAAGATAGTCGTCAAGAAAAGGTACGAACTTGAAAAGGTTAGCAAGTACACAGTCCTCCACTGCATAGAAAGCCAGATGCGTGCTGTCGGACATCTGCCTAAATGCAAGGCGTTACCACTGTTGAAACATGCTATTGATGAATTCGAAAAGGAGAAAAAATAATGGAACCGATTTTGAATTTCTGCTCTAATAACCCAGGATTGACATTCTTGGCTTTGTTCTTCCTGTATCTTATGGTGGATTCCGTCGCAGGAATCTTCAAGAAAGAAAAGACAGAAAAGAAAGACAAGGAGTAACCATGCAAGGCGACGAACTTCTGCACCCCGCTGACTTGGCATTAGTCCGCTATATCCGTCTGCGTAAGGCGAAGGAAGATAGAAACTACATCAATTTCGAAATCTCGTGGCTTGATGATTTCACTAACTCGGTAAATATGGCCCTGCATGATACTCGCATCCGTTTCGGTATGGCTATCTTGCAGGAGTGGCAGTGCATTGGTTTGTTCGCTCTCGCACCATCAGCAGAGCCGTTCAAGTTGATGGAAACACTTCAGCTTAACGCATTTTTTGACGGTGATGAACCTTGGTATCAGCTGAAAATTATCGACTCTGAAATGAAGCTGAGGGGCGAATATAAGTTCTTCTCCATAGCTGACCCTAACAATGGCCTCCTAGCTTTGCTTAAACAGGAATATGGCGGCAAAATCGAGTTCCACGAATGGCATGCCCGATTGAGACAAGAATTGGCTGCCAATAATGCTCCGAAAGAACCGTACATGGTAAGATGGGAAGTTACACCTATTCCTACCGACCATCCTATGTACAAGACATGTACGGCAAGATTTGCTAAATTTGACGATGCAAAACGCATTGCCAAGGAAAGGGCGTATAGTTCTAGGGAAGTTCATTTATACAAACTTGTGTACAATCGAGACGAAAATGGACTTGTAATGTGCGATACGAAAGAAATGTGGGACAGTCGGTGTGCAATGTTTTCCAGCATTGACGAGGTAACCGATGAGTAAGAAGTTTGTTCGTTCAAGCCCGTTCCTCAAACAGAGCGAGATTTCTGAGAATTTCCATGGCGAGGAAGTGTATAAGTCTGACACATGGCATCCTTATTATCGTTATGAGGAAAGGGATGAACTTGGGAGACTTACTGGTATCTACTACGCTGACGAAGACAAGAAGCCAAGGCCGAGGAAACTCGTAGTCAAGTATTCCGATGACAGCAAGCGCCCGTATGCAATATGGTTCTGCCACGATGGCTCCGAAGACATGCACTTCTGCTTTAAATACAAGGAAAACGGAGACCTTGACACGATTTACTTCTGGGGTAACGGTGGAAATACATGCAACGAGTTTCATTACAAAAGGGCGATACAGACCACCACGGTTAAAACAGGTCGCCGAGTGACATACAAAGAGAGTTGGTCAGCAATCACAATCAACGGACACACCGCATTGTTCCTCCGTGAACTGCCAGACATGACCAAGGTTGCTGGGTTCTACTATACCCACGAGAAAGAGCCTCTATATCCCCGAACCCTAATTGAAAACGACTGGGCAATACACGACTGGCTAGGTATCAGTGAGGAAACCCTGTACGACAAGTACCCGAAGGAAAAACCACGCCCCTTTGACCCGAACGGGCCCGAAGGATACTGGATAAGATATCTGCTTGACGTGCAGAACACGATTAACAGACCACAAATAGGAGAATGATATGTCAACGAAACCGATGGGAAAAATTAAATTTCTTCATATTTTGTTAACCGACCTGATGGCAGACTGTATGTTCGTCATGTGGTTGGGAATGGTGCTTGATACCATACTGGTAGTCTATGCGTTGCTAACTGGCGTGGATATGATTGTGTTTCCAAGCAGGGCTAGCACTCTCCGTATAGTATTTGCCGTATATGGAGGACTAAACCTAATCTTTCTTATCATGAGCTACTGTTTTATTCTGGAACCGCATGAACGAGAGTATACCCCTGCAGAACGGCATGAGCAATATGGCAAGGCGCTAAAACCGATGCTGGTGCTATGGCCGCTTGCATTGCCTATGTGGGCAGGTTTCATCGGCTCGATGATTGTCAGCGGTTTCGGATGGCTCATATACACAGGTTACAAAACGCTTGAAACCAAATTGCTTAAATAGAGGTTGGTATGTTAAAATTTTACATCGAAGCTTTCAAATTCGTATGGTCATGGATTAAGAAATTCCTGCTTGCTATTACCGTTCTGCTCCCAGGCATCATCTTCCTGATATACATGTTTGCCGCAAATATGCCAGATGTAGGGATAATCCCAGGCCTCCTCGTAATTGCCGCTATTGTGCTGTGGGCCCCGATTCCTCTGCGTCCGTTCTTCTTTCAAGGTCAGAAATTGATTGAATGCTATGTAATAATGTTTGGTGCGATAGGTATTGCGATTGCTTTCTGCACCGTATTGTTCTTCTGGCTTGTGTGGGTGCTCCTTCCTATCCTAACTGGATTGGTTATAAGCGCCGTATTGAACCGTGAACCAAAACCACTTGAATGTGTAGGAACAATAGCATTCAACCTTGCTTGGGGCCCAGGTGCTCATTACGTGTATCAAAGGCTACTTGACAAGGTACTTAAATAATACTATATTCAATAGAGCAGATGCCCCGTAGCTCAATGGACTTAGAGCGTCGCTCTCCGAAGGCGAAGGTTACGAGTTCGACCCTCGTCGGGACAACTAAAAGGGTAGGGACCCCTGAAGGGTGCATTTTCGATAAGATTTCCCAATCCATCCGAACCAAACACTTGCATCTGGGTCCTACCCTTAATCTTTTAAAATGGAGACATCATGGAAATGCATAACAAGATAATCGAAGTTCTTACCAAGGAATTTCCGACATTGGTAATTCCTGAAATTCAGGAAGGCTTTAACATAGCCATCCTCGTGTCCCTCGAACGGCTTGCACCTGACCAGAAAAATCCAGTAAAATATATGACGTTTTCCTACTCCTCCGAGACAGGAAATTTTACTTACATTCCTATAATAGAGTCGCAATCTGGCATAGGTCACCCGACAACAGTAGAAGAGTTTCACTCGCAAATTCAGTGGGCTAAGGAACACGGCCCCTTCAAGGTAAATGCTTCTGTGGGTTTCGGCTGCCCTTCAATCACTGTTTACAACAAAAGCACTGTCAATGTAGACAACAATTTCGTGCAGGAAACTTTCAGCGATGACGAAATCGAATTGGCATTGTCCAGAGCCAACGATAAATTCGATGTAGAAGTCTCCGATGACAAATCTAAAATCAAGGTGTTCCCGAAAGATAAAGACTCCCTTGATGACCCTCTCCTTCTCACGGTCGAACGCCATATCAAGTTCCCTAAGGACAGGATGTGGCACATGGAACTTCTGACCGATATGCAAAGCATTGGCACCGACCCGCACGATGACCCGAGAAATCACGTAAGATGGGCAGGAATCCCTCTTAGCGTCATGCTCGACAAGATGTTCGGGCTTTTTGAAGACGATTTATATAAAGCAATCCCAGCCGTAGGAACCCCGAGGTAAATTATGCAATATACAGTAGAGGAACTGGCAGACAAGTTCAGGTTTGCAGCAAAGAAGTTCATCGACGATAAAGAACTCGATGCAAAACAAAAGAAAATGAATGCCGAGACTCGCTACGAAAATGCTTACAAGAAAATGCTTGAATGTAAGCCAAAGTTCGCCGATGTGAAAACTCTTGCGAACAGCCTGTATGATTATCTCCATGTAACTCACAACAGGCTTGACTATTGTTGCGAAGAACTGTATAAAGCAAGCTACAACAAGGGCTTTCTCAGCGTAGGTAGAAACTATTTTATTTACAACTGCATACCTATTGACCCGTACTGTTATAATGGCAGCTTCAAGTCTATCCTTATCAGCTATGATGACGGTTCAATCAACTGGGCTAGCTTGAGCGACAATGGCGGAACCAAGGAAGACTATGCAAATATAGTCAACCCAGACTATGTTTACCTTATTGAAGACCCGAAGAAGTTTGTAGAGGAATGCCAGAAGCCAGAAGGTGGCGTATATGCCAAGCACTGTTTCGACAAACTGGATTATTTTAGTGAGGCTCTGGAACAAATCCCCGAAAGGATAGATGCGCTGTTCAAGTTTGCGAACGCTTTTGCCGATACGGTTGATGGCAATATGGCTATGGCCGCTTATATGGCAAAATACAGAAAATAATTGCAAAACCCCTTGACGGCACTTTCGTTCTTTTCTATATTGTATGGTAACAGCGAAGCAAGCCTGTAGATGGCAGGCTAAATAGCTGGTCGTCCCCCCACAGGCGTTAAGATGGGGCGGTCGGAGTCGGACCGTATGAGCGACCAAGGTTCAGCCCGTCACCTAGAAATGGGGCCAGTTGACGCTTTGCGAGTTTCGATGATAAACCATTGCAATGGCCTGATGTGAAAACTCGTAGCACTTGCAACGACTAGCCTTACCCTCGGGGTAAGCTGAATGCTGCAGCGTATCCCCCCTACGCTTAGCCTCATCAGCAGGGGGTTCTTTTTTATATCGAGTAAGTCAAAATGGAAGAAGAAGTTTATCAAGTTTCATCTGTTCCTGTCATGGGAATCTGGTGCGCCTACAAGCTCGCCCCAATCTACCCGTTCTTCCCTTCATTCAATGTCTCGGAAGCGAAACATGGTCAGAACTCCGTTAAAATCCTCTCTACAGAAAGGGGAAAATTCAGTCAGAAAGGAACTATCCACCGCAGGATTAACCCGAACGACCTACTCAGTTCCCACCCACTCGAAGTTGGCATCCCGTACGAATACAGGATTAAGTTCCAGCTAGAAGACGGAACAATCCAGACGGTATATACCAATGACGACGATGCAGGATGTCTGCTCCGCCTAATGTCCTCACAAGAGAATATCGACAAGTTCCACGACTTGGCTATCAGGGGTCATTGGCAAGCGGCTATGACAGCTCTCAGGGGCGACCTAATTGTTGAAAAATCCTACATCAGCACGGCAGACAAGGAAAATCTTGAAGCGCTTGCTAAATTGGTTGGTAATAAATAGGAGATAACATGGATATTTCAAAACTGCTGGTCAACAAGGCGACCGATAATTTCAGAAACAGCATCGAGCATATCATTGATTATATCGAAACGTCACAGAGTCAAGGCCCGATGGACGATGGCGAAATCCTCGAAGCTGTCAAGCACAGATTGATAGGAATTTCCGAAGCGATTGCAATGACACAGGCAAATGACCGCTTGATTGATGCCGCAAACAACGCACCAAAGGTGGACTAATGACCAACCTGCAGCACTATGTTCGCAACGAAAAGAACATCCATAATCTAATCTACTCAATGATGCACGAGGACTGCAACACCTGTCCCGCACATTCGTTCTGCCTCAGGGATGGAAAGCGTGCCGAACCAAAATGGGACGACTGTGGCGATGCCTTTGTCGCTTGGGCGATGCAGGAAAAGAAAACAAGACGCAAAAAGGACGCCGAACCTAACCCCTGTCTGGAAACCACCAACACATGAGGAAACCATGAGCATCGGTCGTGAATACTATGACGAAGAGGGTAACTACTGGCAGATTGAAACCCCGTATTACATCCCGCCAAAAGAAGCAATAAAGAACCCTGCGTATGTGAAAGGATGTATCACCGCAGAGGAACGCCGCAGGGCTGAACAGAATGCAGAGAAGTATCGTCGATATAGCCGCAATTTGTTCAGAGCCTATCTCGTTGTCGTTGCTATCCTTGCTATTGCGGTTGTCGTAAAGAGGTTTGTCGTATGAATTACCTACAACGACAATCAGACATGAAATCTGCCCCAGAAGAGGCCCTTCTGGCCGATTATTTCGGCGAGGGTAACTATGTACCCTTCCACGCAAAACAGGTCCTGCAACGCAAGCTTCCGTTGAAACGAGGGGATTTCCTCGCAGGTGGTATACAGGTTACTCTCCCTGCCCTGAGACAGTTGGGCGTAGCGTATAGCCATACCGATTATCCAAAAGAATTGTCGAAGTATCTCCACCGCAATGTGTGGCTTAGCACGTTGAGGCACATCCGTCTGCAGATTGAAGCCGAGGGTGACATTCCCTCCCTGTTCATCAAGCCGAGCAACAAACTGAAACGGTTTACAGGCTGTGTCGTAAGCACGATGGATGACCTAGCCCCGTTAGCACATATTGGCAACATCTTCATTCACTGTTCCGATGCAGTAGAGTGGTGTGCAGAATACCGTGTGCCAGTAATCAACGGCAAAATCCAAGGCTACTTCTGGTATGACGGGGACAAGAGCGTGATGGTTGATACCTCAGTTGTGGAACAGATGGTAAAGGACTTTGTTTCGGCCCCGTCCGCATACTGCCTTGACGTAGGAGTGCTTGGAACAGGCGAGACAGCACTGGTTGAAATGAACGACGCTTTCAGCATCGGTATGTACGAGGGTATGGAATCCTGTTATGCCGAATTGTTGATAACCCGATGGAAAGAACTAACAGGGGGGAAGAAATGATTATCCGTATAACTCAAACCGTTTACAGCGAATATAGCGGTGTACACAAGTGCGAACCAGTCTGGTACAAGATTCCGAAAGACCTGCAGAAGATGGTTGACGATATCCACCACATGTCAAGAGATAGTTCAATCGAGGCTGATATCGTTTCAGCGGAACTGACCGACAGCGATAATCAACTTTGTAATAATCCATATCATAATAATCCAACTTGTGATAAGGAACAGGTCCAGAAGGAATAAGAAAAAAGAAGAAAAATTCTTGAACCCGCTTGACAAGGCGGGTTTAATTATTTATATTGTAGGCATAGCATAAGGAAACAGAAAATGTCAAACAGATTGAACCTCCGTGTAGAAATGGCTGATGGCTGCATTCTTGTAGGAGAGGTGATTAGCATAGGCAGTGTAACACAGTCTCAATACTATGCCAACCCTCAGATGAAGTGGTCTATGGACTTACTGTCGCACTCGCTAGGGAAGCTCGAAATTAACCCTGCCCACATCGTAAAAATGGGCCCAGACCCGACGAATATGCAGGAATTCAAGGACCCTGTTGAGGTAGTCAACTGCGTTATGGAGCTTATGCGGGTTGCCCACAACATGCCCCTAAACTTCCTACAACGGCAAGGGTAGGATAACACCATGAAGAAACCTCTCGTCGTATTCAAGGACTGGTGCATCTGCACAGACAACCCAATCATCTACTACTCCATCTTGGTACTGTCTTCCCTCGCAGTAGGATTCTTTGTCGCCTATGTATGGATTCCCTTAATGCAATGGATTCACACCTATGTCTGAAAAGCAAGATGGAATATCATACCTGATGTTCACAAACAGAGATACAAACCATTTCTTGTGGAACATGAAGCGCCGCAAAGAGATTCTCGAAGCGGACAGGCCGAAGGAACCTCTTGACCAAGTTGAACAAGAAGATGATGGCTAACTAAATTTAATTTAAAGGTAAAGGTAAACCTATGTCCAAACCAATCGTAATCTCTCCCGAAGCGGAGAGCGAAGTAAACCAGAAAATCAAAGAACTCAAAGAAACCCTCGAAAAGCACAACCTGCTCATGGTGTTCAATGTCGAAATCGGTGAGGGCTTCCTGTTCCCGAACACCTACAAGGTATGTTCTATCGACGACCCCGAATACGACAAGGCGGACCCAACCGATTTGCCCATGTCCGTAGACGGCATCCAAACCAAGATTGGCGCCTGCATGTCCGCCTTCGAAAAGCATTACAACGCAATTATTTCAACCAAGAGGTAGATATTATGATGTCGCTTGACGAATGCAAGAAGCATGCGGCAAACGGTGAACCATGCCAGATGATGACTCCTGATGGAAAATGGGTTCCGTTTAATGAAACACAAGTAATAACGAAGTTCCGTGTCGCTCCCAGTCTGTTCGAGAACAGCGGCCCGAGAATCGTGATGTACGCCTTGCTCAGACTCGAAAAAATGGTCGAACGTCATTTCCGCAACACATCATTGTGGATTGACCTGCCGCAATCTGGCTTCAAGGAAGACTGGACTCTGACCGCTGGCTACCATGGAAAACTCGGCGCTCGTGACATAAGGGTTGAACCAAGTATCGAAGACCAAGTAAGAGCCGTACTGGGAAAACCGAAGACGGAATATCTTGACCGTACGGATTTACGCCTCAGAGATATATTCAGAACGTATTTCCGTGTCCGTAAAGTAAAATCAACCGAGTACGAAGTCCAGTGCCGCTCGCTGACGAAAGCCCAAGGCGATAACAACTGGATTACCATATTCAGGGTGAAACAGGAGCATTTCAAGGAACACGACGGTTTCAATCTTGCCTCTAAGGATTTCCCTCTTAGCTGGTGCATCGAAACCTGTGCTGATTACTCGTATATCCCGAAAGAATGGAAGGAAAGGCTTGGAACATACCAGTATAGTACAACTGAGCGATATCGAATCAGGCAACAGCGTATACGTAGCGTATCAAAAATAACGCCATGCGGAACCGAGATTCTCAACAACATCGCACTCTGGGTTTGCAACTACCTGACGTTCATAAGCCATATCGACATGAACCTGAAGGACTTCTCGGATTTCATCGAGAATAACATGGAAAAGACAGACAACCCGACTCACCGTCTGGCTACACCAGGATGGACTCCGAACAACAGGAGCCTTGTCATCTACTACCAGTACAGCGAATTTGCAAAATATCGAGATTCAGCCCTTGGTAGACGCCAGTATGATGAAAACGGGTACTTGGATTACCGACAGGCACACGCAATCCTTCTGCGATACTTCAATATGAAATATCACGGGACCATCTATGAAGTGAGAGAGAAACAGTAGTTCATTAAGACCAATCAGGAGATAAAACCATGTTCAAACGAGAACTTACCAACCTAGAAGAAAGACTTTACAACTTCCTCGACTTAGCTGACAGCACCCTAGAATACGATGTTTCCCAGAAGGCTTGGAAAAATCTGAGGGAAGCGATGAAACGCTGCAAGGAAGACTGCAAGGTAAAGTACGGAGTCATCAACAATGGTTACTCCCTCCATGTTGAACTTCCCTTCGATGTAGACAAGTACATGAAGAGGAAGCAGAACAACCTGCTGCAGGACATGGAGGAAGACGTAGCCGCCAACAAGCTCGGCGAATTCATCGTCAACCAGCTCGGCATCAACCTCGTTTCTGTCGATGGCATCAAGGTCGAAAGACAGCATGACGGACAGATTACCGATATCCACATCGCTTTCATCCCTGCACCGAAGGAAGCATAACTAAATCCAATTAGAAAGGAGTACATTATGTCCCTGAAAGCAAAACGAATGATTTCCGTCTACTTCTTCGCCCTCACCGCCTTGTCGCTCGGTTTGGGCATGGTGTCCCTCCGTCACTTTTCCCTGATTGGTTGGCTCCTCCTGTCACTCCAAGTCGAACTGGGCATCCTTATCTTCAGCCTGATGATAATTGGCATTATCGTAGGATGCGGTTGGGCGATTACAGGCGATGCCCACCAGTCGTTCATTTCCTATCTCAAATACATCGTCAAGAACGCACTGGGGTAACCAATGGCTGTACACTACTCGATGCTCTGCACCACACGAAATGACGGGGACGGCAGAGTCCTTGCCGAGGAACTGAGGAAGCACCTGACCGAAAGCCTCGTTGCCCTCACCCTCAATAAGAAAAAGGATGAGTTCGTCAGGATGACCTCCTGTCGATACCTCTCCGATGGCGACATCAGGGTTTGCTTCATTATGGGCGACACGATGCCGCAACAGCTTACCGACTACCTGTATGCCCATCAGGATGAACTGGGCATAGACATAATGGAAGCGGGAAAAGATTAAGGCTATGTCCACCCATAGTGTTGCCAAATGAAAAATACTCATTAGCAATGCGAAAGTAACATTTTCGTAAAAGGAGAAATCCAAATGAAACGGAAGACCACCGAAAAGAAGCCCTCGCTCAAAAAAGGAGACAACATTCACCTAAACATAGACAACTATGACAGCGCAAACATCGTAAGACAGAACATTACGGCGAAATATACCGTAGTTGACCTCAAGACGAAGCAGGAAAGCAGGCATGTCCTGCATCACTTCTACGACATCGAGGCACGAGACTTTCGACAAGGTATGAAAGACCAGAATCATACCTACACTATCCTCTATGGCGCAACTGGGCTAATCAAGCACAAAGGTGAAACTTATTACAAGGACTTGTGCTGGTTCAGTATCGGCTGCAAGGGCGTGGATTACAAGCACGAACGGCTGATTACAACGCTGTCTATAGACAACTACGGCAAGTACATCTTCTGGGAAGCCGCCAAGCCCGAACCTGGACAGCACAGCGTTAAAGGATATGTGTTCCACCCTGAAGAAGTTACCCGCTTCAACAAGGACATGACCACACTATTCCGTGTGGTGAAGAAGAATCATCCCTTGACAACCAGTCTTTAATTACCTATATTAGAAGCATGGCTAAACAAAAACCATCCCCAAGAAGGAATTCGAATGAAACAGATTGCCTGCATCTACGCCGAACACGCCGACGCACCACGAGTGTCGGGAGCGATATCGCTCGACAAATGGGATATCGACAAGTTTGACGACCTCGATAAGCTCGTCAACTACCTCAAAAACGAAATGAAGGAAATATGGATGTACTCCAACGGCCAGTCCGTAGCCGCAGCCACCTTCCCTCGAAAAGAGATGATTAAGTATTTCTGGTCGAAACGCCCGACCAAAATCACAATCACATTCAAGGACGGAACCAAGGAAGATTACCCCATAGAGTACAACAAGGGCGACGAAACCCTGCCCAATACCCTGTATAGGAAACCCCTCGGATATGAGGCTTATTTATAAGGAATCAACATAATGTCAAAAACAGAAACTACTGTAAGGGTAATCATATTCGTGATTATATGTTTTCTGGCAACCGCTGGCTTAAAGACACTTTTGAAAGCGAAGGATGCCCAAGATGCCGAAGCAAAGGCAAAACAAGCCACGGAAACCCGTGCCGAAATCTATATTCCCGTACCCAAGAACGATTACAGCAGGGGGCACTATGTCTGCAGCAAGTACATGGAAACCCAGATTACATCCCCGCACTTCGAATGCTTCGGGTCCCTCTACTCCTGCAACGGCATGCCCGTTGTCAAGTGCGCCGATGGAACCGCCTATTTCAACCCCACCGATTTGAAACTCGACGGGGCCCAACTCCTTAACCACAACCAGATTTTCCCGAGGTAACAACTATGTCAAGAAAAAC